>Ga0194060_10001102_pt1 | contig 19465 bp, 14 predicted proteins | sample SepL225m_MetaG_FD_163427 | JGI IMG/M metagenome (GOLD analysis project Ga0194060, IMG submission 163427) | Anoxic zone freshwater microbial communities from boreal shield lake in IISD Experimental Lakes Area, Ontario, Canada - Sep2016-L222-5m | ecosystem: Environmental > Aquatic > Freshwater >... | reverse complement strand
TCCCGCAAGCCGTTCCACTCGCGACACGGCATCAAAGTCCAGACACAGTTCCGGGACACCCTGCCCAAACAGCCATAGACGAACCACTCGCCGCCTGGCGGCCAGGGGGTATCCCTTTAAGCGCTCGCTTCTTAACGTCACGGCCCTGGAATCCCCCTCGTCAAGGCACTCCGCCATGATTCCCCTCGCCACGGCATCCATCCACTCGTCTTCCGTCGCCAGCACATCACGGGTGCGCAGTAACGTCTGGCGGATTCCCGGATTGAAATCCCGCTCCAGTTGGGGAAGCAATTCATGCCGGATGCGATTTCGCAGGAAAGCCCTGTCGGTGTTCGTTTCATCCTCACGCCAAGGGCATTTCCGGGCACGCAGATACGTCTCGATTTCAGCGCGTGTGGAGTGAAGCAGGGGCCGGATAATCGGTATTCCGGAAACAGATGCCGTCGCCTCCATTCCGGAGAGGCCACCCCGTCCCGCCCCGCGAAGAAACTTGATCAACATCGTTTCAACTTGATCATCGGCCGTGTGGGCCGTTGCCATCACGTCCGCACTTACCCGGCGAGCCGTCCGCGCCAGAAAGGCATACCGAGCCTGCCGGGCGGCCATCTCAAGCGAAATTCCCTTTTTATTCGCCAATGCGGGTACTTTAACCTTCCCCACAATGCAGGAAATTTTCAAGCGCCGGGCCAATGCCCGTACAAATGCGGCATCTGCCAGGGAAGCCTGTCCCCGAATGCCATGCTCAAGATGTGCCACCGTCAACCGCCACCGGTTGCGTTTCGCCACCGAGTGAAGACCATGAAGCAGCGCCACCGAATCCGCCCCGCCAGACACGGCCACAAGGATATGCCCCCCCGTCGGGAGGGAAGCCTGGTTAATGGCTAACTCACGTCTCACGCCTCACATCTCACATCTCACCCCACTGGTTCAATACGCCGGATGCCGCCCATGTAGGGCACGATGGCTTCCGGCAGGGTCACCGAACCGTCGGCTTCCTGGCCGTTCTCAAGGATGGCGACCATTAACCGTGGCAAGGCAACACCGGAGCCGTTCAGGGTGTGGACAAAGTCGAGTTTACCATCCGCACGACGGTACCGGATATTCGCACGCCGCGCCTGGAACGATTCAAAATTACTGCAAGACGATACTTCAAGCCACCCGTTCTGGCCCGGGGCCCACAATTCCAAATCATAACATTTCGCCGCCGCAAAACTGATATCCCCCTTGCAGAGCGACAAGACTCGGTAATGCAGCCCCAGCCGCTTGAGCACCTCCTCGGCATTCACAACCAGCGACTCCAGTTCGGCATAGGAGGTGGAGGGCTCGACAAACTTCACCATCTCAACCTTATCGAACTGGTGGACGCGAATGATGCCACGGGTTTCCTTGCCGGCGGCGCCCGCCTCGCGGCGGAAACAGGGAGTATAGGCCGTCAGGTAAACAGGCAGGGGTTTATCAATGATATCGTCCCGATAATAATTTGTGACCGGCACCTCAGCCGTGGGGATCAGCCAGAGATCATCGGTGGCGTGATACATATCCTCCGCCATTTTCGGCAACTGGCCGGTACCGGTCATGGAGGCCGTATTCACCACAAACGGGGGCAGCATTTCGGTATAGCCATGCTTGGTCGTGTGGAGATCGAGCATGAATTGGATAAGCGCACGCTGAAGTTTGGCGCCCATGCCGAGATACAGCGGAAAGCCGGATCCGGTCATGCGGGCCGCACGGGTGAAGTCAAAAATTCCCAGCCGCTCTCCCACCTCGACATGTCCCTTCGGCTGGAAGACAAATGACCGCGGCTCGCCATGGACACGGGCGACAACATTTGCCGCGGCATCCAGGCCGTCCGGGAGGCTCGAGTGAGGAAGATTCGGGATACGGAGCAGATTATCCTTGAGACGCGACTCCAACTCTCGCACCTCATTATCCTTCTGAACGATCAAGTCGCCCAGTTCGCGCATGGATTTCTGCGTCGCTGCGGTATCCTGCCCCTTGCTCTTGAGCATGCCGATTTCCTTTGAAACCACATTGCGCTGGTTTTTCAGGTTCTCGACTTCGGTGACCAGCCTGCGGCGCACGCCGTCATCCGCCACCACCGCATCCAGGAATTCCATACTGGCGCCACGAGCTGTCAGCCCCTGCCGCACTGTTTCCTCATGATCCCGAATCAATTTGATATCCAGCATAACTCACCCCGCAGGTTGGTTCATAAAAGTGGAGTCATGCTAGCGAAGCCCATGGCGGGATGCAATGCCCGTCTGCTCATTCGCACAACGTCATTGGCGATTTGATTGTTATCCGCCGGGAATGGGACGCGGCCATCGTTTCGAAGAAAATATGGATCGTCTGCGCCGGGAATATATCATCGGCCCGTTCGGCCCATTCGATGGCGGTGATGCCGCTGGAATCGAAATATTCCTCAAGGCCCAGCATCAGGGCATCGAGCGAATCGCGCAAGCGATAGAGATCGACATGAACCAGCGGGCGGGTGCCCTTGTATTCATGCACCAGTGTAAATGTGGGACTGGTTACCGGGCGGTCAATACCCAACGCCGCCGCCAAGCCCTGGACAAAGCAGGTTTTCCCACTTCCTAAGTCTCCATGCAGGGCCAGCACCATAGATCCTGGCACCTGCTTAAGAAGATGCCGCGCCAGCTTGTGGGTATCACCCACGCTGTGGGATTCAAGGGTCAGTTCGAAAGTGTTCATAACCATGGAACGTCAATTCATGACAGCACAGTCCGTCACGCAGCTTTACCTCACCCGTCTTCTCCGTCATCTCCCCGATCCGGGTACAGCGCAGACTGAAGGCCTTCCGCCATGCGGTTTCAAATGCCGCTGTTTTCCGACTCGGAACGGTGAACAATAATTCAAAATCCTCGCCATCGGCAAGCGCATGTTCCAGCGCCGATTTACCGTCCCGCAACCGGCGGATCGCAGCCGCGATGGGAATTTTACCAATATCCAACACCGATCCCGTTCCACTCGCAGTATTCAGGCGTCGCAAATCCGTGGCGAGACCGTCACTAACATCCATCATCGCGGTCACCCAGCCCTGACCGGATAGCCATTGTCCCTCAGCCAATCGGGGCTCAAACCGCAAATGGCGGCCCAGCCCGCTGCCTCCCAGGGCACCCGTCACGTAGATCCCGTCGCCGGGCCTGGCGCCCGACCGGAGGACGGCGTTTCCGCGTTTCACACGGCCCACAGCAAAGACATGCAACTCAAGGACGTTTCCGCAACAAGTATCTCCACCGACAATGGCTGCGCCATAACGGCGGGACAGCCGCGCTATTCCCCGGTAGATCGCCTCGATATGGGCCACCTGTGTTTCCGGCGGCGACACAAGATCAACCAGAATCCACAACGGCTCGCCGCCCATGGCGGCCAGGTCACTCAATACCCGCCCCACGGCTTTATGCCCGATTGCAGAGGCCGTCGCATCCGGGCGAAAATGAATCCCCTCAATGACAGGATCGCTTTTCAATAGGAGATCAAAAGCGTCGCGCCGTCCTGTGCGGACCACGGCACAATCATCCCCGATTCCGGCAACGATATCGCCACGCCCGGGCGCCAGACGTTTCAGCCGGCGGATTAAGCTGTCTTCACCTGTCTGTTCTACAGTCATCACACAGGGCAGAATATAGGGTGGACAGGGATTGGGCAAGCCGGGTTTGTCCCCAAAAGCCCTTGGCGGGGCGCTCACCTACATATTTATCATGACGGAGCGGCGTGGGTCGGCACGCGCAGCATGAATGTACTGCCCTGCCCGGGAACACTTTCCAAGGAAACGCTACCGTGATGGGCAATGGCAATATGTTTTACGATCGCCAGTCCGAGGCCGGTGCCACCCATGGCGCGACTGCGGGCCTGATCCACGCGGTAGAATCGCTCAAAAATTCGGCCCCAGTGTTTCTTCTCGATACCCGGTCCCTGGTCGGCTACGCGAATCTCAATACAGGTATCCGCCTGAACCGCTGTCACGTTGATACGCGTCTCTTCTGAACTGTACTTGATCGCGTTATCCAACAGATTTCCAACCGCCTGCTCCAGGAGCGGCGCATTGATCAAGGCCCTCAAGGAATCCGGGCAATCCATGACCAGCAGAATCCCCCGGGCCTCCGCCCGCTTCGCAAAAGCCTGAACGGCACGCGCCAAAACATCTTGAATGGCTCCGGGTTCCAACACAATGTCGCCGCGCTCCGACTCATACTCCAGACGCGATAGAACCAGGAGATCCTCGACCATGGCTTCCAGGCGATGCACATGGCGGCCCATCATCTCCAGAAAATGCCTTGATTCCTCAGGGTTATGCACCGCCCCCTCGGACAGGGTCTCGACACAGCCCTTCAAGGTTGTGATCGGGGTCTTGAGTTCATGCGAAACGTTGGCGACAAAATCACGGCGCATCGATTCCAACCGCTTCATGCGGGTGATATCGTTCATCACCACCAGCGCCCCAATGTTGGCGCCATCCGCATTTTTCAGGACGGCACCATGCAGTTGGATAACCAGTTCGGCATCGCCGCGAAGCACAATTTCCCGCTCCGTGGGACCGGCGGCGCTCAAGGTTTCAACCAGGAACTCCTGCAGGTCTATATTGCGCACTATTTCGAGGATATGGCGCCCCCGGCCCTCGTCCGGCTTGAGGCCCAGCAACCGGCAGGCGGCGGGATTGATGTGCAGGATATGTTCCGCCACATCCACCGCCAGAACCCCCTCGACCATGTTGGCCAGAACGGCGCGCTGCTCGTTGTGCTGAAGGGCCACGGTACGCACCCTTTCATGAAGCTGCGCCGCCATCTGGTTCATCGTGCGCGCCAGAGACGCCATTTCGTCCGTATCAGGCACAGGGATACGGGCCGCCAACTCCCCCTGTGCAAATTGCTCGGAAACCTGCCGCATATATTCCAACGGCCGGGTGATCCGGCGGGAAATGGCCAGAGCCAACACGGCAAACACCCCGGCCACCACAAGGCCGCCAAGGGCAATGTCGCGATACAGGGTTCTGATGGTTTCATCCACAACCGCCAGCGGAAGCGAGACGCGTACCACGCCAGCCACTGACCCGTCTTTCCATACCGGAATGGCCAGATACATCAACCGCCGCCGAAGCGTATCGCTATACCTCAAGGATTGCCCCGTCCTCCCGGCCAGCGCGGCATCGACTTCAGGCCGGTTACGATGATTTTCCATCGTCGCCGGATTCTCCGAAGAATCCGCGATAACCCGGCCATCGGGCAGGATGATCGTGATACGAGACATCGTCAGCCGCCCCAACTCCTTGAACATTTTATCCAAGGCAACCGGATCATCGCCATGATCCAAGGGAGGCGTCAGTTCCCGCGCGATGATCTGGGCGCGGGCCAGAAGATCAGCGGTAACCTGATTTTGATGAAAGGTGTACAATAAATGGTCGGCATACCAGGCGGTCGCCACCAAGGCACCGAGGGTCGCCATCAAAAAATAAGCATAGATTCGCCAGAATAAACGTTTAGACCGCATCATCACTCCTTGAAGCGATACCCCACCCCGCGCACCGTCTCGACATAATCCCCGCGTTTCCCGAGCTTGCGCCGCAGGGAAACCACCTGAACATCCACCGCCCGATCGGTCACCGCATAATCCTCCCCCTTCACGCCATCTACAATCTGTTCGCGGGTAAACACCCATCCCGGCCGCTGCGCCAGGAAATGGAGCAGCCGGAATTCCGAGGCCGTCAACTCGATCGAGGCTTTCCCGCACACGACCTCGTGACGCCCGGGATTGATCATGATGTCATGAACTTTAAGCACATCATCTGTCTTGGCGGGTCCCTTTTCGCGCCGCCGAAGCACGCTGTGAATCCGGGCCAGGAGCACCTTCATGCTGAAAGGCTTGGCAACATAATCGTCCGCCCCCATCTCCAATCCGACCACCACATCCGTTTCCTCGCCCCTGGCGGTGACCATGATAATGGGGATCGTTGCCGTTTCAGGCTTGGCCTTGAGCAAGCGGCAAATTTCCAAGCCGCTCATACCGGGTAACATCAGATCCAGCAAAACAAGATGGGGCTTCTTCCGGGGAATGATTTGCATCGCCTGTTCCCCATTGGAAAGCCCCGTAACCTCATACCCATCCCGGGTCAGGTTATAGGAAAGCAAATCGGCAATATCCGGCTCATCTTCAACGAACACGATATGTTTCTTGACCATGGCCTCATCGTAAGCAACCGTCAGCGAAAAGGAAACGGATTTATTGTTAGAAATTGGTGAGACGAACCAGGCGTAAATCCTTAGACTCTGCCAACCTGCCTCGCCACCTCCCGCACAATCACCCGGGCGGCATCCGGCTTGGCCAGACGTAGGGCGGCCGCACTTATAGAGCGGCGGCGTTCATGATTTTCCAGAATCGGCCAAACCTTGAACGGGGCATCCCAGGGATCCACCAATCGAACCGCCGCCCCGTTTTCAAGCAGATATTCCCCATTCCTCTGCTCCTGTCCGGGAATGGGATCCATGATCACAAGCGGGCACCCCATCACCAGAACCTCCGCCGAAGTCAAACCGCCCGGCTTGCTGATGACCACATCGGCCACACCGATCAATTCATGAATATTCGAGACGAATCCATGCAACATCACTGGCATCGTCAACTCCCTGGCCTTCCGGGCCGCCCGATCCCGTAACGCTTCATTATTGCCGGTCACCACCACCAGTTGTGCCTGAAGCGGCTCTTTGGCAAAAGCACCCAATACATCCACAATCGCTCCGACACCGAATCCGCCGCACAATATTAGGATGACCGGGAGATCGGGAGCCAAGCCCATGCGAATACGCAAATTAACGACATCGGCCGGGGGGACGAACTCGGGGGAAATCGGAATCCCTGTCACCCAGGCACGTCCAGGCGGCTGGCCCATCCGAATTAACTGCCGACGTGCCTCTTCGCATCCAGTAAAATATCCGTCCACGTTTGGGCATGACCACAATGAATGGGCCGCAAAATCCGTGACCACCCCAAACAGAGGCACCTTACCTGCGTCCTTCGGACGACGCCGCCCCAGTATTTCCAAGGGGAGAAAATGGGTACAGATCACCGCATCCGCCTGGAGTTCCCGGCGGAAGCGTTCAAATGACTTGGTGTTTAGCTTATTGAATGTGGTTCGGATTCGCCGGTGCCAAGGTGTCTGGCTTTTCCGATCCGTCAGCGAATAGAGGTAGCCCCAAAGCTCAGGGGCGGATCGCACCATGTTCAAATATCCCGCAGCATAAGTGGTCCGAAAGAGCGGTGGGGTGAATTCCAAAATGTCATGCACGATAGGCTGAATCCCTTCCTGTAGACAGGCTGCCGCGAGGGCCTCCGCCGCACGCCGATGCCCGGCCCCGGCCGAGGCATGGAGAATCAGGATCTTCATAATTTCCCCGGAATGGCATCACGAACCGCTACAGGGCGTGACGCCAGCTTGCGCCGCCGGATGGAAAGCCAGAGCATCAGGATCCCCACGGCCAGATACACGACATAATCCACAGGAATACCCAACATCCAATGGTGGTGCCAAGGAATGCACTGCGGGTTGAATCTTGACAAACCGTAGGCGGGATTCATCACAAACCAGAGAAAATCTTCCAATATCCAGAATACCGCCAAACTCCCCAGCACCCGGAGTTCAAGACGAATGGCATAGCGGCCATGAATAAAAAACATCAGGTGAAAAACCAGGGCCATGAACAGAAAAACCCAAACGTGATACCCGGTCAAAGGACGTCCACCCCAGATAAGATCGAGCACCCAATGGTGTTCAAGCCGCCATGTGGGCAGGTTGGCCGCCCACCCTGCAGCTCCTTCAATCTGAATTTCAACTTTCGCGAAAACCGTCGCCAACACACCGAGCGTTGCCAGCAAGCCTGTCAGATTGCGTAGATCACGATTTCGCCTGTGACGCAACTCAGGCACATTGGGCCTGCCTTTCCTCGCTGGCCCCCACCCCATGATGGCGGAGATACCCTGCCGCCATCGTCCCCATGTAGAGTTCAAGAAACCGGGGATCGGTGCGGGTCAAATCCACCACCAGAAGCGCATCGAGCGCCATGTTAAATTTGGGATCCACATTGCAGGCCAATACCCGCCCCCCCAGTTTCATATACTGCCGCATCAGCACGGGGATTCCTTTTCCATCCTCCTCGATTTCGCTTACCATCTCGGAGAGGGCTTCCAAACCGGGGATACGACAGACAGGCCCCCTCGCGTCCCCCACAGGCGTCCCTTTCATTCTTAATGGATTTCTCGGACGCACCGACAATTGGATGGGTTGGTTGAGCTTCTCCTGCTCGAAGAAATGGGCCACCAATTGACGCGAGGTCTCGTTATACTGATTACTCATGCTGACCGTTCCGAACAGGTTCCGGTATTTCGGATTCCTGGCCACATACGCGCCAATCCCCTTCCAAAGCAGAAGGAGGGGAAGATGTTTGCGTTGGTATTCCTGGCGGACAAAGGATCGCCCGATTTCAATCGCGGGACTCAACGCTTCGATCGTATTCCATTTATACTTGAAAAGGGTGCTGGTATAGAGCCCATCCACTCCGAATTGGGAAAGAATTTTATCTGTCAGACCCAGGCGATACGCCCCAACCACTTCTGATTTATTTTCGTTCCATACAAACAAGTGCTGGTAGAACCTGTCGAATACATCCATATCTTGGGCGTGCCCTGTTCCCTCCCCGACAGCCCTGAACGTCACCTCGCGTAAACGCGCGATTTCGCGGAGCACGCCGGGAATCTGGTTGGCACCGGCGATATACACCTGGTAACCGCTCGTTTCCGCTAATTTCTGTTCCGGCGAAAGCCAGGCCACTTCCCGCGCTAGATCTCCGGCCGCTCCGGCAGAGGCCACGGGCGCCGTGCGCCCACCCCATGCCCGCCCAGTCTTCCGGATACGGGTCACCACCCCGACCTGCCCGAGCAATTGGACACGCATCCTCAGGTAACGGGTAAGTTCCGCATCATCCTGAATAGTTTCCAATTTGGCATGCGGAAGAACCCTGCCAATACTCACCTTCAGCGAGTGGCCCGTCTTGTTGACCATCTCCCGGATGAGCATTGCCGTCCGCAACCGGGGATGAATGAGGCCTGCCATCTGGAAGAGCGGGCCATTCGCCCCGTCGAAAAAGACGGGAAGCACGGCCGCCCCGCTATGCCGCATCAGACGGGCAATAGTCAGAGACCACTCGGATTCGCAAATCCGCCTTCGGGCCAAATCGAAATGCGCCACTTCGCCCGAGGGAAACACGCCCAGCGCGCCGCCGTTTTTGAGCCATCGCAAACTCTGCCGTACAGGGGCTAGATTATTTCCCGTCGCCCTGGAACCACCAAAAGGATCCACCAGGATCATATGCTTGTGAAGCTCTGGAATGGCCGATAGCAGCTGGTTGGCCATTACTTTGACATCCGGTCGAACGGCCGCCAGAAGGCTCAGCAACACCAGGCCCTCAACTCCGCCAAAGGGGTGATTGGCTATCACCAGAAGGGGGCCTTCCCGGGGAATGGCCTCAAGGCCGCCATGGACAATGTTGTGGCTTACGTCAAGGCAGGCCAATGCCCGATCAACAAAGGACTGGGACGTATTGTCCTCCCGGATTTCCTCATACAGGCCGGCCAACCTGTCCAACTGGAAAACACCTCCCAGAATACGGTTGGCCATTGGAGCTATTCCCCTGCCGGGCAACGGCCACGCGGCAGACGGAATAACCTGACAGTCAAGGGCATGAGTAGTTTGCATAATGCCGTCATCATAGACGGCTTCTGTTAAAACCATGCGAGCGGTTGGTTAGAATAATGTGACCGCCTCTATTTCAGGAAATGACGAAGACCCATCCCTTGCGAAACCGCCACCCGGGGAAGCCGGTGTGCCGGGACAAACTTGAGTCCCCACCCCACCCAAGCCAGCACCCGCAGCAGCACAAGCCGATCTGCAAGACGATAGGCCCGTCGGTGCCGAAGCAAATGCCTTAAAACAAAGCGGATCAGTCCGGCGCCCATCCAGGATCTGTTGAACCGTACGACAAACACATAATGGTTCTCCGCCGGGGATTGATGGATTCGTCGGATGAGCCCGCGCAACCGGCTTTCAACCGCCGGATTGGCGGGCCTGAAGAAGTATTCGCGCGCCACCGCAAGAACCTCATAGACTGCATACTGGGCTTTCAATCCCTCCGCAGGGAGTCCCATCTCCTCCGCCAGCGCGATCATCCTCTGAATTTTGCGGAGAGCCTCGTACCCCTGACTTATTTTCCCTTCCAAATCCCGCACAAAGTGACGCAAAAAGATGCGCATCGTATCAGTGATGAACACGGCGTCCCACAAGACATGCATGAGGGGAGGCAACCTCAATCGCCTGAAATAGACCGCACAACGGGCGTAGTCATCCACATATAGTAACTCGGACACCACTTCAGAGGAAAGGCGGAGTAATTCGAGCAGGGACACGGCAGGGACACCGGGCATATGAATGGCGCAATACTGCCGCACCGCCGACTCCACCCCCTGGTGCTCCTTGAACACCCTGATGGTCACCGCCACATTGATCTCATTCCAGAGGGATGAATCCTTCACAAAGGTAATCCGGCGCGATGTCGTCCATCCTCCCGTCTGGCACCAGATCCAAGCCCCCACCACATTGCGACAGGAAGCCAGTTCCTTTTCGTACCGCTCATAATCCCAGCCGATGAAAGAAGGGTATTCCCCGCCCCCCTCGTATTCGCGGCGGGCCTGAAGTTCGATCATTTTGTTGTGTCGGGAATCATCGTGAAAATGGCGATTGAGGGGAACGTATTTGAAAAAATCCGTCTCCCCGTATTTCAGGGAAAGAATCAACCGGGGATGTTCAAGCCCTGTGAATACCGCCTCGTAGGTTTTCCTGTTCCACATCAAATCTCCGATGCGATAGGCCCCCAGACTCCAGGTGCGCATGATCAGGGTGCGGCGACGGGTTTCACACACCGCCAATAGCGCCTCCACATAACAGCGGGCCTGACGGGGAGTCCTCAAGATCTGCCGACTCAGAAAATCGCCATGGACATCCAGTCCGTCGGATTCCCCGAAACGGGCGATAATCCCCTGGACTGAGGGGAAATCCCGGAATAAGGCATCGACAGCATCGCCCAGAAACCGAATGATCTTGCTGTCATCCCGTCCCAGTCGCTCATCCAACTCCCGGTTAAAGAACGAGATATCGGTGGTCATGTAGACCTGGAGTCCCGCTGCCCGGGCAATTTCAAAAAGGGCCGCGAATTCATACCGATAGGCGGCGATCCTGTCCCGGAGGGGCGGCGGGTAGGCGAAAGAGTCGGTCAAGTGCGCCAGGTCATCGAGCGAGATGGCATTGAACCCAAGGGAGGCCGCCGTGCCTGCAAAACGGGTGAAGGCTTCCCGGATCTCCCTGAACACGTCCGCTTTGACATGGCCATTGCGTTCCAGGGCGGAAAAGGGAATCTTGGACCAGTTTACAGTTCGCTTGGGATGCCCTAGAAAGAAGGGCCCGATCCCGTCAATCATGAAGAGATCCATGTCAGAATAATTGATCGAGAGCCTTGTCCCAACTCATCTCAAGCGCCGTTTTCAAAGCGCTTCGCCCCATATCAGCCCGTCGATTGCCGTCCCAAACGAGATCCCGGATACCGGCACATAGGGGAGCCGGGGTTCTCACATCCACGGCAAGGCCCGATCCATTTCGCGCAACAATCTCGGCGGGACCACCCTGCGTTGAAACGATGGCCGGCAAACCGGACGCATGGGCTTCCAGCACCACGTTGCCGAAGGTATCGCTCGCGCTCGGAAACACAAACAGGTCTGCGCTCGCGTACGCGGTGGCCAGCTCCTCCCCGTGAAGAACACCCGTGAAACAAATATTGCTGTCCTTGTGTTGATGGCGGAACGTCGCGAGTTCAGGGCCATCCCCAACCACGATCAAATCCAGATTGGGCGTAGTGGTCCGCGCAATCTGGAAGGCGTCGATCAGGGTCTTGATGTTCTTCTCTCTCGAGACGCGCCCCACATACAGCAATTTGAGGTTCCCATTGAGGCCATATCGCTTCCAGAAATTCCCATCGCGTTTCCCGGGGTTAAAACGGGTCAGATCCACACCTCTCGGCAACACTTTAAGCCGGGCCTTGTCAAAGCCATTTTCGGCCAGAAGATTCCTGTAATACTCGCTCGGGACATGAATCCGATCCATCTGTCCATAAAACCACACCATGTATCTCCAGGCCAGTTGCTCAAGCGACTCATCCTGAGTGAGGCACTTGACATATTTCGGAAAATCCGTGTGGTAGATACCCGCAGACTTGATGCCTAAAAGTCGAGCGGCCATCAACGCCGTCAACCCCATGGGGCCGGGAGTCGAGATGATCACCTCGCAATAGTTTCCCCGCTCCAAGGCTTCGATCACATCCAGAAAGGGAGGGAATACCATTTTTTGGGAATCATACTCCGGCAGGGAAAACGTTCCCAAAGGAGGAAAATTGACCGCTTCCGTCCCGGTGTCGGGCGGGGATTCCATGGCTGTCATGACGGTGATGGGCCAGCCGCGGCCACGGGCTTTTTCAGTGAGCATCCGGATGGTGTGGGACACCCCGTTCACATCGCTGAAGGTATCCGTGACCCACGCGCGACGATGACTGCGCTCGGGACAGACGAGACCTCCCCCGAGACGGGTGGCGGCTTCCTGCAGAAATCGCTCGTCCTTATGCTGAACCCCGAACGCCGTTAAATAGGGGGCGATCCCCAGCATCACGGTGCCCATCGACGCCAGCGACTGGAATCCGTCAACCAGGCGTCCTTCCTCCACATGACCGAGGAATTGTTGCAGGAACGCATACCCGAGTTCGTGGCTGATCCGGCTGGCCGTGGCAAAGTTTTCGACGTCAGGCCCCACACGCCGACCTACCAATCCTCCACCCGGAGCCGAATTCCCACGCAATTTCGAAAATGACTCCACCATCAACCGCTCCCCAGGACTCAGTTTTCGGACACGATATTTCTTGATGACCCGTTCCGCCCAGGCGCGGACCGGCCCGGACGTTTTTTCCGGCTCTTCGTAACCGCTCAACAGGCGCTTAAATAATTCGCCAAGTACCGAGGATCCCGCCCCATGGTTCAAAAGGCGGCTGCGATAATATTGGTAAGCGATGTGATAGAGACTATGTGCCAGGCGTAAACTGGTGCCCGGAGTTCCACGGGGTTCATGACGCCCCGCACGCAAATGCGCCAGGAATTCCTGCACCGAATCGGCAGGGGGGGTGACCGTATAAGCGCTGGCGGCGTATAGACCACTGTGATCATCGCTGCCTCCCGTGAAACGTTTCACCCACGTAGTCTTGCCATAGGGCTGGATTCCATGCCGGTCAGACATGGCCCAAATCTGCTCCTCGGTAAGCTGGGAAAACAGCGCTACAGTCAAATCCCCTGCCCTGGGGTGGCGTGACCCGTTGATGGCTTCAAAGCGCTCGAATAGCAAAAGCAGTTTTTCAACATGCTCGACGGTCAGCACGTCGTTCACCCGAAACAACGGATGCGCAATAACATGGAGGATGGCTTCATCGGCCAGATATTTCCGCAGGTCGTAGATATTCTTCCGGATGATCTGTAAGTCCGAAAACTGCCGCTCGGTGATATCCTGTACCAGGCAATGGATTTTGCACCCATCCTCGGGGAAATACGTGGTCAACTCCGCCGAGATAAAGGTACCCGGAAGATGGGCGATTTCAAGAGCTCCGTCAATACAGTTGTGATCCGATATGGTAACGTAATCCATCCCCTTTTCCCGACAGACACGATACACATCCTCCGGCTCGGCAAAACATTCCGGCGCACCGATCCGCCGCAGAAACCATTCGGTCGGCCGGTCGGAATACTTACTGTGCACATGAAGATCCGCCTTCATGGAGCTTGTGTAACCTGATGATGTTGGCTTCATACTCCAGAATAATCACCAATCTTTGTAAGGGGAAAATGAGCGTTTGATGAGAATTTCGTTTTCATTCACGGAATTGACGTGATTATTTTGACGCTCTATGGCATTAATTCTTCCCATGATAACTGCTATCAGACGACTACTCGGGTATGACGACAAGTTTTTCGACCTCCTTGAAGCCAGTGCCGATGAGGCCAAAGCCAGTGTTCAGCTTCTGCTGACCTTGCTAAAAAAGCCGGAGGGGATCACCTCCATGGGCGATTTCATTCATTCCCGCCGGAAAGATAAGCGGATCACGGAGCAGATCACGGAAGAACTTTGCAAAACTTTCGTGACCCCGCTGGAGCGCGAGGACATCGAGTCCCTCTCCCTGGCACTCTACAAAATCCCGAAAACCGCCGAGAAATTCAGCGAAAAGTACATGCTCTGCACCGATATGCTGAAGGACGCCAATTTCCTGGATCAGGCGACCATTCTCGAGCAAACCACCGAGACCGTGTCCCAAATGGTGACCAAACTGCGAACCCGGGCGCATCTCGAAGAAATGAAGGAATACAATATCCGCCTCCATTATCTCGAGGGCGAGGCCGACAAACTGATGCTTGATCTTGTCAAGGATCTCTATAGTGGAAAACATGATCCCTTGAAGGTGATTATCATCCTTGACCTCCACGAAACCCTGGAGAAAATCATCGACCGTTGCCGGGATGTCGGCAACATCATTTTCCAGGTCGTGCTCAAGTATTCCTGACGCTTAAACCCGCACCCCGAAAAATACACGCATGCTGATCCTTATCCTGACAGTGCTGCTGATCGCGTTAGCCTTCGAGTATATCAACGGCTTCCACGACACCGCCAACTCTATCGCCACCACCGTTTCAACCAAAGTGTTAACGCCGCGCCAGGCGGTGGCCATGGCCACCTGCTTCAACCTGCTGGGCGCCATGGCTGGGGTGGCTGTGGCCAAGACCATCGGCCAGGGACTGGTGGATACCCAGTTTGTGGGCATTGACACCATTCTGGCCGCGCTGCTGGGCGCCATCGTGTGGAACCTGCTGACCTGGTGGTTATGTTTGCCATCCAGTTCGAGTCATGCCCTGATTGGCGGACTCTGCGGCGCCACCCTGGCGTCCTCCCATGATAACTGGCACGTCATCCGGTGGGCCGTTCCCAACACCGCCTCGGGGCACATGGAAGGCCTCTGGCCCAAGGTGATCATGCCTATGTTTATCTCGCCCGCCGTCGGGTTTGTTTTTGGCGCCCTGCTGATGGCGCTGCTGGTCGTGCTGCTTCACAAGATGCGCCCCCTGCTGATCAACAAGGTGTTTTCCAAACTCCAACTGGTGAGCGCCGCGTGGATCAGTTTCAGTCATGGCACAAACGATGCCCAGAAGACCATGGGGATCATCGCCCTCATCCTCTTCACCGCCACAACCAAAAGCACTTCCTTCGGGGCCCTACCACCTTGGCTGGAGTTCCTGAGAACCCCCGAGTTTACCGTGGCCACCTGGATCAAGGTGACATGCGCCCTGACCATGGCGGCCGGAACCGCTGCGGGCGGCTGGCGGATCATACGAACTATGGGACACAAGATTGTGCGGATGCAGCCCATTCACGGATTTGCGGCACAAACGACGGCGGCCGCCGTGATTTCCCTAGCCACCCATTGGGGCATCCCGCTCTCCACCACCCACGTCATCTCAACCTCCATTATGGGGGTCGGAGCCACCAAACGCCTCAGCGCCGTAAAATGGGGTATTGTGGGCCGCATCGTCTGGGCATGGGTGCTCACTATCCCGATCACAGCCGTATTGTCCTACTGGATCGAGCGGGCGCTCCTGCCTATCTGGATGAAGTGATCGGGGAGTGGATGGGGCTCGATCCACGGCGAAGAGTGATAGGCATGCCTTTGGAAAACGTTAATCGATGAGGAGTGTTACGATGAAGCCCATTGCCATTCAGTTATTCACGCTGAGGGAAGCGTCGAAAAAGGATTTTGCAGCGGTGTTAAAGCGGGTGGCCGCAATCGGCTACAAGGGGGTGGAACCGGCAGGGTTTTATAATTATACGCCGCTGGAGTTTCGCAAGGCGGTTGAAGATCTGGGCATGGTGATTTCCTCGACCCATAGCCCTTGGGCGAAACCTGACAATCTTGAGGCGACGATTGCGACCTGCGAAGAGTTGGGTGTGAACAAGGTCGCGGGCGGCTGGAGCCGGAATGAATTCAAGGATCTGGACGCCATCAAGCAAACCGCCGCCATTACCGCCGGGATGGAGGCGACGCTCTCGAAGGCCGGGATCACTCTCACCCTTCACAACCACGCCTGGGAATTCGAAAAACTGAACGGGCGGATCAAACACGAGATTTTCGCCGAACTCTGCCCAAAGGTGAAATTCGAGCTCGACACCTATTGGGCGGCCAATTTCGGGGAGAACAACGCCATTGAAATGGTGCGCCGTTTTGCCCAGCGGTCTCCCCTCCTTCATATCAAGGACGGCCCACTGGTTCGACCGATAGAGGTTTATAATGCTGCCACAAGTACTTTGGAACTGAAGGCAGGCGCTCAGAGCGCCTCGCTTCTGGCGGTGGGAAGCGGCAAGATGGACATCAAAGGCGTGATCGGCGCCATGGATCCGGCCGTGACCGAGTGGCTGGTGGTGGAACAGGACAATAGTGACACCGATATGCTTGAATGTGTCGAGAAAAGTTATCGCTACCTGATTGAAAACGGGCTGGCGGTGGGAAATAGAAAGTGAGGCAGGACAATGACAAAAAATATAGGAATTATCGGGTGTGGTAATATTTTCAGCGCCTACATCAAAGGCTGCGCGATGTTCCGGGCAGTCAAAGTTGTGGCCTGTGCTGATATTAACATGGATGTTGCCAAGGCCAAGGCGACGGAATTCAAGCTCAAGGCCATGACGGTTGACAAGTTGCTGGCGGATCCGTCCATTGACTTTGTCATCAATCTGACCGTACCCAAAGTCCACGCCGAGGTAAGCCTGAAGGCGCTCCGGGCCGGGAAGCATGTGTACAGCGAAAAACCGCTGGCGCTGGATGTGGGCGAGGGCCGGAAGGTTTTGGATTATGCCAAAAAAAGGGGACTCCGTATGGGCTGCGCTCCGGATACGTTCCTGGGGGCGGGGCTCCAGACCTGCCGCAAACTCATAGACGACGGGTGGATCGGGCGCCCGCTGTCGGGAACTGCATTCATGATGTCACAGGGGCCCGAGTCCTGGCATCCCAATCCGGCTTTCTTCTATCAACGGGGTGCCGGACCCATGCTCGACATGGGACCCTATTACATTACCGCGCTCGTTCATTTGCTGGGGCCGATCAAGGCTGTCTCAGCGATGACAGGCAAGGGACTTGAACAGCGGTTGGCGACGTGTAAGGAACATTTCGGCGAGATGATTCCCGTGGAGATCCCGACCCACAACAGCGGGAGTCTGCTTTTTGAAAGCGGGGCTATTGTCACCTTGGTTGTCAGTTTTGACGTGCAACGGCATCACCACAGCCCGATCGAGATTTACGGGACGGAAGGCAGTCTGGCTGTACCGGATCCAAACACCTTTGGCGGGCCAGTCTCGGTTTTCAGGCCTGGCAATGAGGCATGGCGGGAGATGCCTTTTGCGTACGGATATCATGACAACTCGAGGGGAATCGGCGTAGCCGATATGGCCTATGCGATCCAATCAGGGCGGCCGCATCGATGCGATGTGAGCCTGGCGTTACACGCACTGGAAGTGATGCTGGCATTTGAGGAATCCGGCCAAACACGGTCCTGGGTGGACATCAAGAACCCGTGCGCCCAGCCCAAACCCTTTCCGCAAGGGTTGCCTCCGGGCGTGCTGGACGACTAGGACGCTTACCCAAAGTTCATGTAGACGCCCTTGGGGCCAGTCTGGGCGTCATCCCATTTTTTGGGCTTTGATGAACCGATGCTGGCGATTTTCTTGGAGGACATCAGGGAGGCTTTCCCCTCCCGCACGCCTATGGGCAGAGTGGTGGTGTCGAATTCCTGTTGCCGGATGGCCGCCGTCTCGGGCACATCATACTGCACGTACAGGGTTGGCACATCCTGATCGGAAAAGAACAGGATATGCGCCCCGCGCGGGATACAGTGGTACTCGCGGTTTGTCACCAGGGCGCCGGAAAACCGCTTGATGCGCGTAAAGCCGTCCTCATGATACACCACCGTCAGAACCCGCTCCCGATCCAGGATGGCGCAGTGGATCAGGGTGGAGTCCACGAATAGTTTCTCGGGCGGCGGCACGCCCTTGTACCGGCCGTCCTTCCAGACCAGCAGGAGTTTGTCGAGCGAGGAACATTCGAACAGAGTCGTTCCGGCGATCTTATACCCCAGGTATCCCTTGGCGCGATCCTGGTTGATGGTGAGTTCAGAGGCCGTCAGTTCACGAACCCCGACCGCCTGGAACCGGGCCATTTGCGTCCGGCGCGGAAAGTTCGGGCCGTATTTCTTTTGGAGCTGACGCAGATACCGTACGGCATAGCCGGTTAAGTTGGCCATATTCTCGCGGGACTCAGCCAGTTCCGTCCGTAGCGACTCCATCTCCTGCTGATTCTTCGCCACATCGAACAGCGAAATACGCCGGATGGGAATACCTAGCAGCAGTTCGATGTCACCATTCGTGATATCACGTTGAAGTTGCGTGAGAAAGGGGCCCAGTCCCGTTCGCACCACCTGCTCGACTTCGTCATGGGATTGACAGGCCTCGATGGGCGTATAGAGCCGGTTCTGCACAAAAATCTGGATCAGTGTCTTGCGATGCAGATCTTCGGTCAGCCGCTTCTGCTGAACCTTCAACCGGCGCTTGAGTAACTCCAGAAGCCGATCGGTGTTATACTGCAGTACTTCTTCCACATTCATCTCGGTCGGTCGACCGGCACGAATAACCATGATTCGGCTCGCCACCTGCACCTCGCACTGGGTAAAGGCGTAAAGGGTCTCAACAGCCCGCGCGGCGTCCTCGTCAGGCTGCAGTTGAACCTCCACCTCAACCGCCTCCGCCGTGTAGTCGCTGATGCCGCGAAGTTTGACCTTTCCCTTGCGTCCCGCCTCCTCAATGGACGCGATCAGGGAATCGGTGGTCGTGCCGAAGGGGGCTGAACGCACCACCAGTGTCTGGACGTCGCGGATCTCGATGGCAGCCCGCACCCGGACATATCCCCTGCCCTTGTCGTAGCCAGTCACATCCATCATCCCGCCCTGTATGAAATCGGGATAGACCTCGCAAGGCCGCTTCTGGAGGATCGCTACCTGGGCTTCCAGCAATTCGTTAAAGTTGTGCGGCAGAATGCGGGTGGACAACCCCACGGCAATGCCCTCCGCGCCAAGAAGCAACAGCAGGGGAATGCGGGCAGGCAGCGTTACGGGCTCTTCTTTGCGCCCATCATAGGAAGGAACATAGTCGGTCAGATCGGAATCGAATATCTCATCCCGGGCCAGTGACGTCAGGCGGCATTCGATATAGCGGGACGCCGCCGCC
>Ga0194060_10001101_pt1 | contig 19480 bp, 17 predicted proteins | sample SepL225m_MetaG_FD_163427 | JGI IMG/M metagenome (GOLD analysis project Ga0194060, IMG submission 163427) | Anoxic zone freshwater microbial communities from boreal shield lake in IISD Experimental Lakes Area, Ontario, Canada - Sep2016-L222-5m | ecosystem: Environmental > Aquatic > Freshwater >... | reverse complement strand
TGCCGAGGGCCTGCCCCGCTTTGCGAAGGCCATGAATCTTGAAGATGTTCCCCTACGCACCAGTTACCGCAGCCAGAAGGGAATTCTGGACTGGGTGAACGATATCTTCGCCGACGTGATCCTCGGTGTGGAACGGTATGGCGAGAATGAAACCCTGTCGCCCTGCCCGCAGGCCCGAACCCTCGGCGGCCCTTCGGTCGAACTTCTGCTCCCGGAATGGGAATGGGGGCCCAAACCCGGTGATGCCATTACAACAGGAAAAAAGAAGGAGCCGAAACCCCGCCTGTGCCTGACCCCCAGGGAAATCCGGGGCCTGGCCGCCGAGGCCCCCGACGACGACACCCGGCACTCCGCCGCCGAACGCACCGGACAGGCCACGGCACTGGAAGCCCGCGCCGTGGCGCGCCGGATCAAACTTCTCACAACCCCCGGGGTTGACGTCCCCTGGCGCCCTCCCCGCGTTTGGGATTCCTCAAAGGGTGAGTGGATAAAGACTCCGGCACAACCCTACCGGTTCCGGGACATCCTGATCCTGCTCAGGGCCTCGACCCGGCAGGAACTCTACGAGCAGGCGCTTCAGGAAGAGGGTATCCCTTTCACCACGGACGGAAAAGGCCGCGGCTTCTTCTCGCGTCAGGAAACCCTGGATGTCTCCAATCTCCTCTCCTGGCTCGCCTTCCCCAATGATCGCCTGGCCTACCTCGGCGTCTTGCGCTCCACGTTCGTCGCCTTGTCTGATAATGCCGTCGCCATGCTCGGGGCCGCATCGTTTGATTTGAAAACCGAGATTTCAGACCCCATTGACACCAAGACATGGCATCGTGCACAACCCCTGTTATGTGAGTTGTGCAAGTTATCGGGTCGTGTCAGCGCCGTTGAATTGGTGCGTGAGGCGGTACGCCTGAGCGGCTATGACGCGATCCTCGCCGGAACGTTTCACGGCGTCCAGCGACTCGCCAATCTCCAGAAACTGCTGAGTTGGATCCAATCGCGTGAACGCGATGAAAACATGAATCTTCAGGACACGGCCCGTCTTCTTGCCGATGAAATCGCAGGCGGACGGGAGGCGCCTGACGCCGCCGTGCTGGATCCGGATGATGATTCCGTGCGGATCAATACGGTGCATGCCGCCAAGGGTTTGTCCAGTCCGGTCGTGATTCTCCCCGATCTGCGCCGCGTCCCCAGCGCCGATCAGGACTGGATTCTGGTCGGGCGGGATGCCGACGGGCAGGCCCGCACCATGACGGGGAAAATCAAGCGCTTTGCGGGTGACGAGCCGGAGGAGATTCTGAGTGAGGGCTATGCCGAATCCTCTGACCGGAATAAGCAGGATCGCGATCATGAATCACGCCGACTCTTCTATGTCGCCTGTACCCGGGCCCGGGACCTCTTGATTCTGTCGGGTGAAAATGCGCACAACGGGAGCAAGGACTCCTGGCGTACCTGGATCAACCAGCACCTGCTTCACTGTAATTTCCGGACCGACCTGATTCGTCTTCACCCCTATGGGGAGGTTGAATCGGCTTGGCGGGAAATCAAAGGCGCCGCTCGCTTCAGGGATGAGGGGGTCAACGTCATCCCGTCGGCGGAAGTTTTCAGTCAAATCGGCGCCACGCCCCCACCCCTCCGCCCGGAGCGATACCGACTTCCCGTAACCGCCGTGACTCAGGGAACCGTGTCCATGCGGCTGGCGCTCGCGCCTGTGACCTGTTTGTCCGGGGGTGAGGAAGACCGGGAGACTCCCGAACCGGTGATTGACCGGGCGAACCTCGGCACCGTGGCCCACCGGATTTTGGAAACACTGGACTACGGATCCGGGATGTCCTTGAACACGCAGATTGAGCAGTCCCCGGAGTGGGACACGGTCGGAACCGGTGTGCGGGACCAACTCCGGCCCCGGATCGAATCAGCGGCCCATACCCTCTCGGAGTTGCTTGCGGGAGCGGCCCCGGAAACGATCATCCGGGAGTTGCCCTTTTCCGCACGGTTCAACCATGACGGAACTGAACTCGTCGTTGACGGAAGGGTGGATCTGCTGTTTTTGAAAAATGGAGTCTGGCATATTGTAGATTACAAGTTCTCCGAACATGACGCCCAAACCCTCAGGGATCGATACGCCCTGTCATTGGCTGTGTATCAGGAGGCCCTCTCCGCGCCGACGGGACAGTCCTCGCTCCGCATTCCCCGTTTTGAAACCCCGGTCGCCGGGCCGGCGCCGTTCCGGCTGATCTTGATTGGCATTGATGAAGAAGGCCACTGCACGGTCATTGATCTGACAGACCCGGCGCCCGACCCGGTGGCTCCGCTCCTGATTGCTTCGGCAAAGTCGCTTTACGCCTGACTCGTCTCTTCCTCTGAATGGGATCGGGAAGAGGAGGGATGAGCGCCCTCACAAAGAACCTGGTGTCCGTGGCGCTTCGATTACCTCAACATCGTGTGATCCAGCCCCTGCGAATCAATTCATCGGCGAGCGCTGTGGCGGAAACAACCAGGGTGCCGTTTATGGTTTTCCCATATAAATGGCCGAAATGCCGTTTATCTCCCGTCCAGAGATGTGAGCACCGGGCGGCCACGGCTCCTCCCAACACAGGCTGATCGTCGTCAGGAAGCGGACAACTCGAGACGGCTTCCATTTGTGAACTGAACTGGAAGCGGGACTTCAACTTCTCCAGGTTCCCCGTCAAACCGGGCCGTTTCATGGCAAGATTGCGCCGAGCCTCATCCCAGACATGCTCATTAACCACAACGGTGGCGTGATGAAAAAGCACATCCAGCAAAATCCGCGTGGCACTCGACGGATCGGCGGCGGAAAACAGGATATTGGCGTCGGCGAAAACTCTCATTTCTTCCGGAGTTTCAGATGTTTCCGAAGATCCGCCTCAGCCGCGTCAAATTCGGCCACACGGGCATCAGAGTAGAGTTCAATGGGAAAGGCCACACCAGGTCGCAACAATATGCCTTGTTCCGATGTCTCGGCAATAATTCTCCCTCCATGATCAATGCCCAACAGGTGTCTCATGGCCTTGGGCAACGTCAAAGTGCCCCGTGAATTAAGCTCCAGTATCGCATTCATTGTTGAAGAGTACAGTTTTACTGAACTTCAGTAAAGATGAATAACTCACACAACCCAACAGCAATTACACGATCTGGTTCATCAATTTGCCGTCAGCGGCAAAGAACTTGCCTGGTCCGGCGCCGGGATGCCGCCGACACGGCGGTTACTACAGAAGAAAGAATGACGCCCTCTGTAGTAACCGGCGTCTCGCCAGTACAGCCGACAGAACGATACTACCGAGTTGATCGTTGCCCCGATCTCTGACCCGCCCTTCGCATACCTCAGTGAATCACCACCGCGATCCCGCTGTTATCGCCTTGATCCCGCACGGTAACGGTATTGTTCCCGGCCAGGTTCTTGGACTCATAGATGGCCGTCACCCCGCCGCTGGCGCGGATCGTTCCACGCCCCGGATCACTGACCGACCACACTAAAGGCAAGGTCAAACTCGTATTGGTGCTGGTCATCGAGGCCGTAAAGGTCAGCGTTTCAAAATCATTCGTCAGGATCACACTGGACGGACTGATCGTAATGACATTGTCCGTGGTCTGCGTCGATTCGCACCCCACCATCGCCATTCCCGCCGCGACCACCACCACCAACGTTGCCAGAACCCATTTGTTTGCTGTCTTCATTTTCAGTCTCCTTTGTATCATCATGCCGTTACCGTAAATTCCATTCCTTTATTGCCAACCACTAAACTGGTAAATACTGGGTGGAAATGAGGGAGGCGCATCCGATGCAAACCGGTCGTCAAATTTATAATTCTTATGAAAACCCTCAAAGGGGGTATTATTCCGACCAATCTTCCCGCGTGAATACTGACTCATCCCTCCGAACAGATTGATGGTATCACCGCCAATATTCACATTCCAGTTATCGGCATTGAACCCGCCGGCGGTAATCATGATCGAAGCATGGATGTTGATCGAATTCGCCCCCTGCACATTCACGCTATCCACCGCCATTAAACCCAACATGTCGTTTACATTGGTGGAATTAAAACCGGCAGTCCAAGGAGCAATATTGGTGCCACTGGCCGATTCGTAAACAATGTTACTCACAATATTGATCGCGTGTCGTGATGCCAGTGTGACCTTGCCATTCACCGTTCCTTTCACATAAACATTCCCATCGACATAAATGGTGCCATTCAGTGCCGACAGGGTGTTGGTCACCAGCGTCCCGCTCGGCCTTTTCTGGTACACAAACTTTCCTATCGAATTCGTGTCAAAGAATGTGAAATTGTAATCACCTGCGGCGCCCCCCTCCAAATCCAAACCACCAGACTGGGATTCCGTCTGAATGTCGGTGATATGATCACCGAACTGCCCCTGGATATCCAATGGCGCGGCATTCAGTGACAGTCCGCCCTGCCATACCGCATTAAACTGTGCGGTGGTCGGTGTCCATCCATTGTAATCAACACTACTTGCGCCTGAACTTACCAGTTGTTTAAAAACAGGGCCGGCAGGGCCAATGATATGCAACTGGTCATCCGTATAGATGGGGCCATCGAGTGTATCCCCGGTTGCAAAATTCACACCATTCTCGGAATGTGACGCATGCATATAACCTGCATAATTCAGCAGCATCGCCCGGCTTGTGATCGTGCGGGATCTCCCCCACGCGGACGTTCCCACGGACGTAATGATGTATTTCTGAAGAGTATGAGCCGAATTATCCCACGAAGGATCATCCAAAACGGTCACAGCGTAACTTCCCTGGAGGGTCGTTCCACTCAGCACGTTGGAACCCAAAAGCATGCCACTTCCGGTTGGTTTGGGAATCACCGAAAACCGTTTTCGCTTAATCTGCCCGATGGTTCGAATCCGTTCAATTCCGGCGTCAGCGGCCCAGAACGCGTACGCATCATTGATGGCATTGGAGACTTCCACACCCGTCCCCGTACTCAATTGCATCAGACCCGCGCCAAGTCCCCCTATCACGACAACCATCACCATAACCAACACCAGCACTCCGCCGGTCTTGTTTTGCGTTTTGGTTCTCATCGTTAATTCCTCAGGAAAATACTGAACGGCATGTCGAGAGTTTCGTAACCCGATGCCAATTTCAGCGCGACGGACACGGTCGCCTTGTCTCCGAAATTCGTCACTCCGCAGACGAATGAAGCAACCCGATTCGTGATCAATATAGACGTCGTTCCTGACGCAACCCACACGAAGTTAGATCCGGTCTTTGTAAAGGTTTGAGTCGTTGCATTCGTCAACCCAACGGTCAAGGTACTTCCACTCCACGTCACGTTACTGGCGGCGCGAACAATCTGATCCATGGTTCGCATGACCACATCCGCGTCGGCCTGCATGTCCGCTTGACCCTGAAGTTCGTTCCATCCCTTATACCCATAAATCACCACCGCACTAAAAACGACCGCAAGGACGGCGGCGGAAACCATTCCGACCATCAGTTCCACCAGTGTGAACCCGCTATTCCTTTGGGTATTCATGTCACTCCTCAAGGCGACCCTATTAACGTCTGCAACGATACGGTATTTGCCGGTTCTCCCGGATACGTAACTGAAACGGTGACTTGCACACAATCGTAAGAGGTTGTTCCTCCGTCCGCATCAACATAACTCAGCGCATTGGTAACCGGCATGACCACGTTATTGTTGGTGACATTCATTGATCCACTCGACCAACTACAGAGTCCAGTCCTTTTGAAATAATTGGTAACACCAGAACGGGGTTTCGGCATAAGATTGGTTATCGTCCCCCATGACGTCCCCCTCCATTCCTCAAGACACCGGTTGGCCGTTGCCAGCGCGCCCAGTCTATTCCGTTGAGTATCGACGTTCGATGCCGACTGCACCAAATAGGCGCCGCCAACCAAAGCCAGTATCGCCAGAATGACAATACTCACCATGACTTCAACCAATGTGGATCCGGACTTCACAGTCCACCTCCGCTCTTATAGAGCCTGATGGTCTCGCGACGCCCGCTTTTGCTGACCACGGAAACGCTGTCCGCGCCAATGGTTTCAATCCTACACCCGTCCACCTCATCCCCGACTCCCAATACACCGCGATCCGTCATGATCATCGGGAATTCCTTATTCCGAATCACCCCCGTCAAACGAAACGACACCTGGGGTTCCGGCTCAACCTGATTGGGAGTGGGCGCCACATAGACCACCCGATTCTGTAACCCCTTGATGGATAACGGGGTCACAGGGGCGGATGCCCACGTTTTCACCCGCTCGACCCTCTTCCCTACCATGATGCCCATCTCCTCCGCCTTGGCAGGCGTCGCAATCCCCGGGAGTCTCGCGCCGACCTCCCCATTCTGATCCGCCACGACGCGCGACACCAGAACCAAATCTGCGGAACACATCGCTTCGGGAGTCGAACGGGTCGAATTCAGGGTAACCTGTAAGGCATGAAAACGACGTTGAGGCTGGCCCAGGTAGTCCAACATCGCAATCAATGAGGTCAACGCCCCCTCGCCACTCAAGGTCAGTTTGTAGTCTGTCCAGGATCCCGCCCCGGAACCCACCTGTTTTTCCACATTGGACGTACGAATCGTAAATCCATATTTCTGCGCGGCATCACTCACAACCAGGGACAGGTCGGCGGCCATATCCTTGGTGCCCTTCAACGCGACGTAGGGTTTCAAGGCCTGATGCGCGGCGGTCACATTCTGTTCCAGGGCCGGAATCAGGGACATCAGGGCTTCTTTTTTCGCCAACCGCTTCTCCTGTTGGCGTTCATAGACGAATCCGAACAGAATCATTCCGAAAATGACCACAAGAGGCGCGGCAATGCAGATTGCCAGTTCCCGATGTCCTGTTTTGACCTGTCCGCCACTCATTTAGTGATCCTTTTCCAAAATCCCGGTAAATCGCCAACTCAGATAATCAATTCCCTCAAAATTAACCCGCTGACTATTCTCCGAGGTAATCTGTCGAACCCGGTTTGTCAACAGTGATGAACCCTCCCAACTGGAAATCATATTCGGCAGGGTCAAACTACCCTCCCGCTTCATGGAGGCGGGCACATACACCTCGACCTTGACCGTGCCTTCCGCGCCATCCAGGGCCAATTTCCCTAAATTCACTCCCTGCGGCAGGAGTTCCGCGAACCCCAGCATGATATCCGCCGATTTCAATCCCATCGTCCTGAACTGCACAACCGCCTCCAGGGAGGTCGTCACGCCAACCAACTCCGCCGTCACTTTGTTCAAATTTTCATCCAGACTGAGGACGCCGGGACGTTGTTTTAGAAACTGTTTTTCCCGTGCCTCCACCGTCCCTCTGCGAACCGACAGACCCACCGTTGCCGTCGCGAGATGATAGGCGACAACGGCGATCACAAGCGCCGATACCGCCAGGTAAGAGAACACCCATCGAAACCACATCCGCCGTTTCTCAAGCGTCAGAACCTGTTCGCGGGCCATGTTCAGTTGATAGAGCGCCATGTCACGACCTCCTTAAGGCCAGGCCGAGGGACGGCACAAGCAGCGAGGCGGCGGCCGCCGATTCCGACACCTTGTCCTTCACACGCTGATCTTTGATGGTCATCACGTCCAGCGGATTCCACACTTCCACGGCGACATTCAAGTCGGTCTTCAATTGTTCGAGAAAGGCCTTGGATTCCGGAACTTCGCCCGTCAACAACACGCGTTTGACACTGTCCCAATCCAACTTAAACTCACTGTACTTCAACACATCCCGGATGTTTTCCGCCAGAAAAGTCGGGGATTGTTCCCATGTTGAGGCCCTGCAAAATACGGTATAGGGATAAATGCCGCCCAGTCTCCTCATCACGATGACATCAGCCGAGTGGGGGGCCATATTCACCAAACAAACGGAGGACTCACCGATTCGCTCATCCAGCAACAGGAACAGATTGGCCACCGCCATGGCCCGCACATCCACAATCACGGGATCCAGACCTGCCAGTGACAAAATCTCCAACTGCCGCTCCACATCCTTCATCGGAGCCGCCGCCAGAATCCCTTCCGTCACGAGACTTGGCGCCTCCGTCTTCCCTCTGGGCCGATCCTGAATACACCAGTCAACCGACACCTTATCCCGCGTGAGTTGCAACGCCTCTTCCGCCTGGAGGATCAGGGCCGATCTCATTTCCGTTGCCGACATCACCGGCATCTTGAAATACCGCATCACCATCGCCGGACTCCGAAGAGAGGCACAGACCATTTTGGTCGGCATCCTGATTGACCGCCATAGAGTCCTGAGAATCCCGGCAATATCCTTCTCCGGGGCGGAGGCATCATAAGGCGCCCAACCGGCATGGGTAATGACGGGAATGGCGTCCCCGTTTCGAGTCACCCGGGTTGCCGTGATATGGCTATCGCCAAGATGAATCCCGGCAATATCAGAGGTTGACCAACTGATCACAATGCATCTCCGTATTCAAACCCTCGCCCCAACCCTCCCCCCGAAGGGAGAGGGTTAAGGAAAGGAATTTTTCAAACCCAATGCCAATTACTGCAACATCGTTCCGCCCCAACTCGTCACACTGTTGATATTGGACATAATCAACGTGTCAGTCGACGTGAGTCCCGACCTGGCACTGGTTCCGGAGACGGTAACAATCATGTTTGAATAACCGGAACCTGAGTATGAATAGTCGGTATTCAGAAAATACGTTCCATCCAAATCAGCCGTATTCAACCCCTTCACACCCGCCAGTGTTGTCGGAGCGGTGTCCCCTTGAGCCTGCATGATCCGCACCAATGTCTTGATGGTTCCGGCGCCTGCCTGGGCTTCCGTTGCCTGTGCTTTCTTCTTGTTCCCTGACATCAGGGGGATCGCCACAGCCGCCAGAATGGCCACAATAATCGCCACAACCATCAATTCAACCAACGTAAACCCTAACTTATTCTTCCTATTCATGATCCTACTCCTATTTGTTTTTGTTTCTTATTATTTCACTACCCTACATCAAAAAAAATCTGTCATTTCCGCAACCCATCATCCCCCATTTTCCACCATTCACCTCCTTTGTTGATCGTTTCAATCAAAGACTATTCCGACCTCTGCCACCCCAAACTACTTCATATGTCCTGCCGAACTGAACACCGGCATATAGATTGCCAGAACGAGAAGCAGGATAAGCCCCCCGAAAACAGCGATGATTATGGGCTCGATAAGCGAAATTACCACCATAATCGTCCCCTCCACCTGATCCTCATAGACGTCGGCCACCTTGGTCAGCACCTCGGGCAGGCGTCCGGAGGACTCGCCCACACCCACCATGCGGGCGACCAATCGCGGGAACACTTTCTTGTCGAGGCTCGACGCAATATTGTTACCCGCCATGATGCGGTCGCGGGTAGCCTTCATGGATGCCTCCATGACTTTATTTCCCAGCACCTCGGCCGCGATTTCAATGGCTGTTGCCACGGGAACGCCGCCCGTCATCATGATGCCGAAATTCCGGCAGAACCGGGACACCGCCAGTTTTCGAATGATATCCCCGATAAGCGGCAACCGAACCAACATCCCGTCAATTTGAAAACGCCCCGCTTTCGTCGATGCATACAGGATGAAAGACAGGATGGCCGTTGCCACGCCCAGAAAGATCCAGAGGGTATTGTGAATCACAAACGTGTTGATCGTAAACACCGCACGGGTCAGTGGCGGCAAGTCGTTTCCAAACCCCTTGAAGATATCCTGAAACTGCGGCAGGACGAAGATCGTCATGATTCCCGAAATCAGGAGGAAGAACCCTCCGATAAACATCGGATAGGCCAGAATGCTCTTGATCTTGCGGGATAACCGGTCGTTTTTCTCCATCGACGTGGCCAGATAATTCAAGGTCTCGGTCAGGCTTCCCGCCTCCTCGGCCGTTCGGATCAAGGCGATAAACAACCGGTCAAAGATCTTGGATTCGCCCATGATGGCGGAGGAAAACGGGGCGCCGTCGTCCAGTTTTTTCAGAACGCGCTCCAGAACCCGGCGGAACGCGGCATTGTCGAGATCCGCGGTGATGGATTCCAGGGATTCCCGGAGCGGGATACCGGCACTGACCGAAATGGACAGTTGTCGGCAGAAAATCGCCTTGTCCGACGAGGAGACCCGTCCGAAGACCCGGCCTTTTTTGGCGGCGACCTTGACCATATCAATGCCGCCGACCCCGATGCCCTCATCGCTGATCTCCGTCACGGTCAGACCGCGGTCATGTAGTTGGGTCAGCGCATCGAACCGTGTCGGGGCGGTATAGACCCCGGCCACCTCGCGCCCGCTTTCATCTTTTGCCGAATATCTGTAATCTGGCATAATGGTCTCCAGCCGTTAATCTCCCGAGCACACACTCATGACTTCGTCGATGGTTGTGACGCCGTTATAAACCTTGCGCAACCCGTTTTCCGCCAGGGGCGCCATTCCGAGTTCCATCGCCTTGCGCCGCATGGCCACCGAGTTGGATCCCGACACGACCATCTCCTTGATCGGGTCCGTCACTTCCATGAACTCAAAAATCGTCGTCCTCCCGCGGTATCCTGAATTCAGGCATTTCGGGCACCCTGCGCCGCGGTAATATGTCCACCCGACGGCTTCCGGGAGAATGCCCGCCGCAAAAAGTCGCCCTTCCTCCGACGGGGGCGCCGCCGTCTTGCAATGCGGGCAGATCACCCGGACCAGGCGCTGGGAGATCACCAGTTTCATGGTTGCCGCAATCAGGTAAGGTTCAATGCCGATATCCTTCATGCGCCACAGCGCCGAGGGCGCATCATTGGTATGCAGGGTGCTCAGCACCAGGTGACCGGTCAGGGATGAACGCATGGCAATTTGGGCTGTTTCAAGATCCCGCACCTCGCCGATCATGATCATGTCCGGATCCTGTCGGAGAATGGCCCTGAGCGCGCTGGCAAAATCCAGTCCGATCTTGGGTTTGATCTGCATCTGGTTGATGCCGGGAATGAGGTACTCGATGGGATCCTCGACCGTCTGGATATTCCAGGCCGGATCCCTGAGGTAATTCAGCGCGGCATAGAGGGTGGTGGTTTTTCCACTGCCTGTGGGACCGGTTACCAGGATGATGCCATGCGGCGACTGCAGAATCTGCTGGAAGCGTTTGAGCATGACCTCATCCAGGCCGATATCCTTCATGTCCACGATCAGGGCCTTTCGATCCAGGATCCGAAGCACCATTTTTTCGCCATGCGCCTCGGGAAGGGAGGAGACGCGGACATCGATAATCCGGTCGTTGACCTTGAATTTAAAGCGGCCATCGAGGGGAAGACGCCTCTCGGCAATATCCATGTTCGAGAGGATCTTGATGCGGGTCGAAATGGCCTGATAAAGAGCCTTGGGCGGCGGAGTGATCTCGCGCAGGCGGCCATCCACCCGGATCCTTACGGCAACGTCCTTCTCGCCGGGTTCAAAATGTACATCACTGGCCCGATCCCGCACCGCCTGCATGAGAAGCAGGTTCACGAACTTGACAACCGGCGCATCATTGGCCAGAACCATCAATTGATCGTCATCGCCCCGGGTTTCCACATCCACACCCGTCACCACTTCCGGAGGAAGTTCGGCAATATCCTGCAAATCCCGTTCCAGATGGGCGTCCGACCGGTAGAACTTGTCAATCGTGGCCCGGATGCGTTCTTCCGAACTGATCGCCTTGCGGATTTCCATCCGGGTCAGCGAACGAACCGTGTCAATGGCCTCGACATCCAGGGGGTCTTTCATGACCAGGGTAATGACCAGGCCCGCCTCCTTTTTGACGGGGATCAGGCAATACCGGCGCGCCACGGCTTCGGGCACCAGTTTGATCTCGGCCTTTTCGAGTCGGAAGTCATCCTTGAGTTCATAGAACGGGACGCCCAGTTGGTCGGCCAGGGCGCGGGCCAGGTTATCGGCGGAGACAAAACCGAGTTCCGCCAGGACTTCTCCGAGCATTTTCCCGGTTTCTTTTTGCCGGGCAACAGCCTGGAGAATCTGGGGCTCCGTAACGAGTCCCTTCTGCAGAAGGATTTTGCCTAGTTTTGACTCAACCATATGCGTCCCTTGACCCACCCGGCGACACGCCGCCAACACCACACGTTGCGTTCTTGATGTTCCTCACGGTTTCGCCGGAGGCTTCACGGTCTTGTTTTCCGCCTTGATGCTATATGGACTAGCCGGCGTCTTCACCACCATCTCCTCGGTTGAACTCCGAACCGTCGCCGTGAGGAAAATCAAGAGTTCGATCTTCTCGGTATTCACCGTGTCACGCCGGAACAAGGCGCCAAGAAGAGGGATACTTCCAAAAAACGGCACCTTGATCTGGGTGTTCTGTTTCTTTTCCCGGATCATCCCGCCAATGACAATCGTCTGACCACTTTTGACCAGAACATGCGTCTCGGCCTCACGCGCCGCAATAATGGGATAATCGGCGCCCGATGATCCTCCCGCGACCGATCCAGCCCCCCCTCCGGACTGATATCCAAGTAATTCCCGGACGGACGGATGGACAATCAAGTTGATGTAATTATCTTCACACACCTGTGGCAGAACCTTGAGCTTGATACCAATGTCCTCATATTTCTCCAATTTCGTCGTACGCGTCGGATTCACAGTCGAATAATCCAATGTGGTCGAGATGATCGGCAGTTTCTGTCCCACAAGAATGACCGCATCCTGGTTGTCCATGGTCATCACTTTGGGTGCCGACAACATGTTGTACGACGCATCTTCCTCCAGGAGATGTAACAACACGGCAAACTGAAGATCGGTCAATTTTTGAAACGCCAGGGACAAACCGGAATTAAAAGGAATAGTTCCTGACAAGGTGGAGGACTGGGGTTTGAAACTATCAGGTTTTACGCCGCCACCCGACTGACTTGCTCCTGCCGCATAGAGACTTCCCGCACCGGACGTTCCAATGGTTTTCCCACTGCCATCCACCCCTGTTCCCCAATCCACGCCAATATCCCGGAGCAGATTGGCTGAAACCTCCACAAACTTCGCCTCGATTTGGATCTGTGCCGGATACCGGTCAACTTTATCCAGAACCCCCATAATTCGCTCAATGGCATCATGGGTATCGATTACCACAATGGTCTTGCCCTTGATTTGGACTGTTTCTTCCTGCAATCGCTGTAAGCGACCCAGACTTTCGGAACTGGTTCCCTGATTGCCTCCGGCAACCACCTGTTCCTTCCAGCTCTGACTTCGCGTCAGGAGTTTGCCCGTCTTCCCGCGAGGGGAGAGTTGATTACGGATCAAATCATCCACATCCGAGGCATCCAGGTACTTCAAGGAGATCACCTTGACTTCCAGAGGTTCCACCACCACCACTGCCGGAGGCGTCGAACTTTGAATGAAATTCGTTGACGATCCCGGAACGCCCTTATAGAGCGGCACATCTTTCGGCAGTTTCTCCCTGCTGCAAACGATGATCGTATCGCCGACCATGTAATAATCGTATCCGTAGGGTTTCAGAATCACATCCAGGGCTTCCTGCCACGGTTTCTCCGTCGTCACCCGCAACGTGACATTACCGGTCACTTCGGAGCCGATCACGATATTCCGGCCGGTCTGGCGCGAAAACGCATTGAGCACCTGAACCATGGGCCCGTTATCCACATTGATGGTGACCAGGGCTGAATTCGTGCTTTGGGACGGGGCGACGACGACGTTCGTCTCCTGACCCGACACCCGCATCACGGAGACCAGACTGACCGCCACCATCATGGCCAGAACACTCCATCGCAGACCCAAACCCGAACCACTTATTCGTTTCATTGCCTTCATTATTACGGCTCCTTTCGTAACAGTCTAACCTTTCAACGCCAACATCCGGGCCAATTCCTTTGGCCGCGGCGAACGGCTCATCGCCGTTCCCGAATCAATCAAACCCCGATCACACAGGGATTTCAGGGAATCGTTCATGGTGATCATGCTCTCGTTCCGGCCCGTCTGGATGGCCGAATAGAGTTGCTGAACCTGCATCTCGCGGATCAGGTTCCGGATCGCCTGGTTCACGTTCATGATCTCGCACGCGAGCACCCGCCGGGTCGCATCCCGGGTGACCAGGAGTTGTTGCGAAACAATCCCGACCAGAACCATGGAGAGTTGGGTGTAAATTTGCTGTTGCTGGGCGGGGGGGAATACATCCACGATCCGGTTGATGGCGTGGGTCGTGTCCTGGGTATGGAGTGTTCCCATGATGAGATGTCCGGTCTCGGCCAGACTCAGCACCAACTGGATGGTCTCCAGATCCCGCATTTCGCCCACCATAATCACATCGGGCGACTGGCGGAAGACACTGTGCAAGGCTTCCGCGAAGGAACGGGCGTCCTCGCCGATCTCGCGCTGGTCAATGGTGCTGAGATTGTGGTGATGCAGGTATTCAATGGGATCCTCAAGGCAGACAATGTGAAGCCGCCGGTTGGCGTTGATATAATCCAGCATCGCGGCCTGCGTCGTGGACTTCCCGCTTCCCGCCGCGCCGGTGATCAGCAACAGGCCATGGGGCCGCAAGGCAAACTCCCTGACCACTTCCGGGAGACCGAGTTCCCCAAAGGCGGGGATTTTGAACGGAATAACCCGGATGGCAATCGCCACCGATCCCCGCTGATAATAGAAGTTAAACCGGAACCGGCTCAACCCCTCATAACCCTTTGAAAAGTCAACACTCCTGCGGGCCTGCAACACCTTCATCCGGTGATCACCCAAAACCTCATGGGCCAACCGCTCAATCATGGCGCTGTCCATGGGGGGATGGTTCGCCGGCGCCAGACTCCCATTGATTCTCAACTGCGGGGAGGTACCAACCGTGATAAGAAGGTCGGATGCCTTCCGCTCACACATCTCCCTAAGTAGTTCCTCAAGAATATTCAAGTATCCCCCGGCTCCTCATTCCCCGTTCGGCGCGTAAACAGACGGCACCGCTCAATTAATACAGTACCCAGAGCGAATGTGGCAAGAATTGTTTTCAAAAAAGGCTTGTTTTCTGGGCCTCTTTATTAACCGGAAACTCACGCCAGACTGATCAATTCAATATCGCCTCCACAGGGAGAACACAAGCGGGGAAACTACTGATTCTCGCATCAGGGAAACCCTGATACCCTATTCATCATTCATTTCTTCACGAAGGGGGAAATGGAGCGCAGGCGACTGATGATCGGCGGCAGGCGATCCAGGGTGTAATCGATTTCATCGCGTGTCGTGTACCGGCTAAGGCTGAACCGGACAGACCCGTGTACGGCCGTGAAGGGCACACCCATGGCGCGCAAGACATGGGACGGCTCGAGCGAACCGGAGGTGCAGGCCGAACCGGACGAGGCCGCGATCCCGACATCGCTCATCATGTACAGGATCGATTCGCCCTCGATATACTCAAAACTGATGTTGGCCGTGTTGGGCAACCGGTTTACACGATCCCCATTCACGCAGGTATCCGGACAGGTGGCCAAGAGTCCGGCCTCCAGCCGGTTTCTCAAGGTGGCAACCTGAGTCATCTCCGTCGCCATGGCCTCACGCGCCATCTCGGCGGCACGCCCCAGTCCGACAATATACGGAACGTTCTCCGTGCCCGCCCGCCGGTTATCTTCCTGATGCCCTCCGAGCATGAACGGCTGAAGCCGGGTTCCACGGCGCACAAAGAGAACTCCTATCCCCTTTGGCGCGTGTAGTTTATGACCTGAAATGGAAAGCATATCGACGGGAATTTTCCTCACATCGATCGGCAATTTTCCAGCCGCCTGGACGGCATCGGTATGGAACACCCCGCCCGCCGCCTTGACCATCCGGGCAATCTCGTCAATGGGGAAAATGACCCCGGTCTCATTGTTGGCCCACATGATACTCACCAGCGCAGGGCCTTCGCGCAGGGCCTCCCCCAGTTGAACCAGATCCAACTGGCCTGATGAATCCACGCCGATTTCGTGCAAACGCCGGCCACGCTCCCCCAGATACCGGCACGGGCCCAGCACCGCCGGATGCTCGACCCGGGTTGTCACCACGTTGAATTTCGGGCCCGCCGCCTCGACGCCTCCCCGTATTGCGGCATTGTCACTCTCGGTTCCGCAACTGGTGAAGATAATTTCGGAGGGATCGGCATGGATCAGCGCCGCCACCTGTTCCCGAGCCCGGTCGAGGGGTTTCTTCACCTGCCCGCCAAAAATATGCATACTGGAGGGATTGCCCCATTGATCCCGGAAATAGGGGAGCATGACCTCAATCACCTCGGGCGCCACCGACGACGTCGCGTTGTTGTCCAGATAGACGGTCTTCATTCCCGAACCTCCTCGACCGTCAGGTCGCTGGAGACAAATTCCCTGAGTTTGACCTCCACCACGTCCTTCAGTGTGAAGTGAGCCACATTGCAACCCGCGCACATTCCGCGCAGGGCCACCTTGACCCGATTTCCCTCCACGTCAATCAACTCAATATCCCCGCCATCCTTTTTCAAGAGCGGGCGTATCTCCCGCTCGATGGTCTGCTCGATCAGCCGGATTTTTTCCATCACTGACATCTTTCGCGTCGCGGTCTTGGCGCCGGTTTTGCGCTCCGCCTCAAGACGCTCCAGAACCACCTTCTCCAGAATTCTGGCGATATCCGGCTTGCACTTGCCGCATCCCCCGCCGGCCTTGGTGTAGTTGGTCACCTGTTCGATTGTGGACAGTCCATTTTCACGGACAACCCGCTCGATCTCCTCTTCGGTGACGCCGAAACAGTTGCAGATCACCTTCCCGCCCAGAATAATTTTCTCCGTACTCCCGCTCCGGTAATTTTCAATCGCCGCCTCCAGGGCTTCGCGCCCCATCACGGAACAGTGCATCTTCTGTTCAGGCAGGCCGCCCAGATACTCCGCTATGTCCTGATTGGTCACTTTCGCCGCCTGCTCAAGAGTCATCCCCTTGACGATTTCTGTGAGGGCCGAGGAGGAGGCGATGGCGCTCGCACAACCGAACGTCTGGAATTTGGCCTCGGCAATCCGGCCGTCTTGATCCAGTTTAAACATCAGTTTGAGCGCATCTCCGCAGGCCAGCGAGCCGACCTCGCCCACGCCGTCGGGATTCGCAATCACACCCACATTCCGGGGATTCCGGAAATGATCCATTACCTTGCCCGTATAGTCCCACATAGTCGCCCATCCTTTCGCCAAACACCCTCCACCACCTTTTCTGTTCGGACTATACCGCTCTTTGCAGACCGACGTCAATACACAAATGATACCATTTTAGTCTCATTTTACTTTATTCTACACCTGCCCCCACCCTTATGGTACGTTTACCCCGTTTTTTCTAGAGAAAGAGAAGGATTCCATGAGCGTTCGAGTTCGTTTTGCGCCCAGTCCGACTGGGCAGGTTCATATCGGCAATATCAGGGCCGCCATTTTCAACTGGCTCTTTGCCCGTCATAACGGGGGGCAGTTCCTGTTGCGTATTGAGGATACCGACCGCGAACGATCAACCCCTGAAGCGGTTCAGACCATCCTCGGCGCCATGGAGTGGCTCGGTCTTTCCTTTGACGAAGCCCCCCTCTATCAGTCCACCCAGCACGACCGGCACCGCGAGGCCGCCGAACGCCTGCTCAAAACGGGCCACGCCTACAAGGAAGACAAGGGCGGCACCGGCCAGGGCGAATGCATCGTCTTCCGAATGCCCGGAACCGATATGGGGTTCCACGACGAAATCAAGGGCGACCTTCTGAAAAAGGCCGAGGACATGAAGGATTTCGTCATCGTCCGATCCGATGGCTCACCCGTGTTCCACCTGGCGAACGTCGTGGACGACATCACCCAGGGCATCACACATATCATCCGCGGGGATGATCATGTCGAAAACACGTTCCGCCATGTGGCCCTCTATCAGGCGTTGGGCGCGCCGGTTCCCCGCTATGCGCATCTCCCGATGATCGTCAACGCCCAGGGCAAGCCGTATTCCAAACGCGACGGCGCCGCCTATGTCGGCCAGTTCCGCGAGATGGGATATTCGGCGGACGCCCTGTTCAACTACCTGACCCTGCTGGGATGGTCGCCGGGCGAAGACCGCGAGAAAATGACCCGCCCCGACATCATCGCCGCCTTCACGCTCGACCGGGTGAAAAGCGGGCCGGCTCAGATGGACATCCGGAAACTGTCCCACATGAACGGCCTTTACCTGGCTGAATTACCCCTCGAGGTTTTTGCCGAGGGCGCGCGGCGCCATCTGGCCACGCTGGACTGGGGTTCCTCGCTGGATGAAACCCTGTTCCTGAAGGTCTGCAAACTTCTTCAGTCCCGCACGCCTCTCTTTGTTGACGCGGCGGCCTGGAAATATTTCTTCGTCGATCCGATCACCTATGACGAAAAGGCCGTGCAGAAGACCCTGCGCAAGGATGGCGTCAAGGCCGCCCTGCAGAGCATCCGGGACAACCTGGCCGTGTGCGAGTTTTCCGAGGCCGCCATCGAGCAGGCCATCCGCAAGGCCGAGGCCGCCCAGGGCATCAACGAAGGCAAACTCAACCAACCCCTGCGCATCGCCGTCACCGGAGTGACCACCGGCGCGGGAATCTATGAAACCCTGGCCGTCATGGGGCGCGAACGCGGCCTGGCCCGGCTGGATCACACGCTGAGCACACTATGAACACGGATAAACCCGCCGTCCCCTCCGACTTCATCCGCGATATCATCACCGCTGATCTCGCCGCCGGAAAACAGTCACGCATCATCACGCGGTTCCCCCCCGAACCCAATGGTTACCTGCATATCGGACATGCCAAGGCCATTTGCATCGACTTTGGAACGGCCCTGGAGTTTGGAGGACAATGCCATCTGCGCATGGATGACACCAATCCCTCCAAGGAAACCATGGAGTATGTGGACAGCATCAAGAACGATGTCCGGTGGTTGGGGTTTGACTGGGGCGGCAATTTTTTCTTTTCCGCCGACTATTTTGAAACGATGGTTGAGTGCGCCCGCACGCTCATCAAGAAGGGCAAAGCCTATGTCTGCGAACTGACCCTGGATCAATGGAAGGAGTATCGCGGCATCCCCACCCAACCCGGCAAGGAGAGCCCCTCCCGGAACCGCCCGGTGGCGGAAAGCCTCGACCTGTTCGCCCGTATGCGCGCCGGGGAATTCCCCGATGGCACCCTGTGCGTTCGCGCCAAGATCGACATGGCCTCGCCCAACCTCCACCTGCGCGACCCCGTCATCTACCGTATCATGCGCGCCCATCATTACCGGGCGGGCGGCCAGTGGTGCATCTATCCCACCTATGACTTCGCCCATCCCATTGAGGATGCCCTGGAGAAAGTCACCCACTCGCTCTGCACGCTCGAATTCGAGGTGCACCGCCCGCTGTATGACTGGTTCATCCAGGAACTGGGGTTTGATCCGAAACCGCGCCAGATCGAGTTCGCCCGGCTGAATGTCACCTATACCGTCCTCAGCAAACGCAAACTGCTTGAACTCGTTCGCGACGGTCTTGTCACGGGGTGGGATGATCCGCGAATGCCGACGAT
>Ga0194060_10001099_pt1 | contig 19493 bp, 17 predicted proteins | sample SepL225m_MetaG_FD_163427 | JGI IMG/M metagenome (GOLD analysis project Ga0194060, IMG submission 163427) | Anoxic zone freshwater microbial communities from boreal shield lake in IISD Experimental Lakes Area, Ontario, Canada - Sep2016-L222-5m | ecosystem: Environmental > Aquatic > Freshwater >... | reverse complement strand
TTGTTGTAGGATCAATAAAGAATGCAGCTCTTTCCTGTAACTTAAACATAGCATAAGCGGAAGCAATACCTGTTTCCATAGCCACTAAGGCACCGCGCTGACGCTGAAGTATGTCTCCTTTATATGGCTCATAGCTGTGGAAATTAGAATGCAGAATTCCATTGCCCTTTGTATCAGTCATAAACTCAGACCTGTAACCAATAAGCCCCCGAGTCGGGATGTAGAATTCCAGTCTTACGCTTGTGCCTGAATTAATCATATTCTTTAGTTCGGCTTTTCGTTTGCCAAGCTTTTCAATAACAACTCCGGTAAATTCTTCCGGCACATCGATAATAACATGCTCTATTGGTTCAGCAAGCACATCGTCAATCTTCTTAAGAATAACCTGAGGACGGCTTACCTGAAGTTCATAATCTTCACGTCTCATATTTTCGATTAAAATACCAAGGTGCAGTTCTCCTCTTCCACTTACCTTAAAGGTATCAGGCGAGTCTGTGATTTCAACACGGAGACTTACGTTGCTTCTTAATTCACGGCTTAAGCGGTCACCTATATTTCTTGTAGTAACATACTTCCCTTCCAGTCCGGCAAAAGGAGATTTATTAACCATGAAATTCATAGTAATTGTAGGTTCATCAATATCCATAAATGGAATTGCCTCAGGCTTAAGAGGACTTGCGAGCGTCTCTCCGATATTAATATCCTCAAAACCCGCAACGGCAGCGATATCACCGGCAAAAACTTCTTCTGTTTCAGCACGCCTGAGATTCTCAAATGTATAGAGCTTGGTAATCTTACCGTTATAAGTTTTCTTTTCTTTTGTAATACAAACAACATTATCGCCTAATTTTAATGAACCACTCTGAATAAGTCCGATGCCGATTCTTCCAAGATAATCATTATAATCAATAGCGCTAATAAGCATACGGAAATGGTCTTCAGGATCAACCTTAGGGGAAGGTACTTTCTCTATTATTAAATCAAACAGCGGGAAAAGGTCTTCAGATTCATCCTCAAGGCGAAGCATTGCTTTTCCCTGCTTGGCAATTGCATAAACATAAGCGAAGTCAAGCTGTTCATCGGTTGCACCAAGAGACATAAATAGTTCGAATACTTCATCAAGTACCACATCGGGGCGGGCATCTTTCCTGTCAATTTTATTTATAACAACAATAGGCTTCAGCCCCAGATCAAGTGATTTTTTAAGTACGAACTTAGTCTGTGGCAACGGGCCTTCAGCGGCATCAACTAAAAGAAGCACACCGTCAACCATTTTAAGTGTGCGTTCGACTTCGCCACCAAAATCAGCATGACCAGGAGTATCAACTATATTTACCTTATAATCATGATACCTTACGCTTGTATTCTTCGCAAGAATGGTAATGCCACGTTCCTTTTCAAGCGGATTTGAATCCATTATTCTTTTTTCAACAGTTTGGTTCGACCTGAAAACACCGGTCTGCTTAAGCATATAATCTACGAGCGTAGTCTTGCCATGATCAACGTGAGCTACAATTGCAATATTACGAATCTTATTCTTTTCCACTAATTATTCCCTTTATTATTAACTATGACGGATCGACAAAATATCGCCGTCTTTTACTATATATTCTTTACCTTCGAGTCTCCATACACCAGCATCCTTACACTTCGGAAATGAACCATATTTCATGAATTCATCATAATGAACAACCTCCGCACGTATGAACTTATTATAAAAATCAGTATGAATAACACCTGCCGCATCCTGCGCAGTCATGTTCTTCTTAATAGTCCAGGCACGGCATTCATCCTCACCAACAGTCAGAAATGACTGAAGTCCAAGTACCTTATATGACGTTCTAAGAATTTTATTTAAGGCAGATTCAGTAATGCCGAAATCTTCCATAAATACCTTTGCTTCCTCTTCCTCCATCTGCGAAAGTTCATATTCAAACTTCGCGAAGAACGGAATAAGAGTAATCTTATATTTATCAAACGACTTTTCTATAGCTTCCAGGACAGGCTGAACTTTGCCGGAAGAATCCTCATCAAAATTTATGGCAGCGACTAACGGTTTTAATGTCAGAAACTGATAAGCTGATAAAAGCTTTCTGTCATTGTCGTCAAGTTCAAGAAGCCTTAAAGGGAGTTCCTTTTCCACATGAGCCAGACATTTATTAATTAAAGGCTGTTCACGTTTTGCCTGATCATTTTTCGATTTCAGAATATCCTTTTCCAGTTTTTCTTTTCTCGTTTCAAGCAGAGCCATATCAGCTAACAGAAATTCTGTTTCAAGGAACTGAATATCCCTGAGCGCATCAATTGTACCTTCAGGATGAGACACAGCTTCATTCTTAAACTGCCTGATTACATAGAACAGGGCATCGTTATTTTTAACATTGTTCAGGAAATCAGCCGTAATCTTAACCTTGCCATCTTCAGATACCCTGAGACCAGGGATGTCATAAACTTCAATTGTTGCATTTACTTTTTTAGAAGGCTTGAAGATTTCTGTGGATTTATCGAGTCTTTCGTCAGGGACTTTAACTACAGCCAGATTTGCCTTATCGCCTCCCTGTGAGGCATTATCTGATTCATTAGTCCTTGTCAATGTATTAAAAAGTGTAGTTTTTCCGGAATATTGCAATCCTGCCAGACCAATTTGCATTTGTATTTAACCCTGTTGTTTCAAATCTATATATTTACCCGCCAATCCAAATAAATTAGCAGACTGACGATATTTAATTTTATACGTAAATATACTATTTTTTACCGGGAAATGTTAGTATTTAATCTTTCCCTGATTTGAACAGGACTGCCGGAATTGAGAAATGAAAATGATTTGCTGAAAATGTCAGGAAACTATCTGAGTATTAAGTTCTATTTCTTCGAGAACGGAAGTAACTCTTAAGCATTCCTGAAGAGACCCGCTAAAAACTAATGCTTTGCCTGTTACGTGGACTTCAAAGGCAAAATCACGGGCTTTATTATAACTGCACCTGGTGGCTTTGACAAGATGATTTATAACCTCGTCAAACGTATGCCAGTTGTCATTATAAAGTATAACCTGAAAAGGAAGCCCGGTAATCATCGCTTCTTCATTCTCAGGCAAAATTTGTACATGCTCCTGCTGAGCTGACAGTTCAATATTTTCCATAGGCTTAAATTACTAAAACAACGGTATATTTAAAAGATAAAAATTATTTATTGGCTAAATGAGAAAACTTTCAGATGTATGACAAAATCTGGCATTAATATGTCCATAAACATATTAATATTTCAATCTAAATTTGATTTTCAAGTCTTGTATCTTTATATTTTTGGTGAATCTTAATTTGATTAATGAGGAGATAAAATGAAAATAGCAGTCTGTGTCAGTCATGCTCCGGATACCGCTACAAAAATTATTATTGGACCGGATAATAAAATGATCGATCCTAACGGCGTAACATACGCTATAAACCCGTTCGATGAATATGCAATAGAAGAAGCTCTTAGAGCAAAAGAAAAACTTGGCTGTGAAACAATTGCAATAAGCACAGGCAGGACAGCAAACAAAGAGTCCCTGAGAAAAGCTTTGGCTATGGGCATTGATAATGCCGTATTGTTGAGAGATGATGCTGAAAGAGATACTCTTTCAACCGCAAAAGCACTTGCTGAAGAGATAAAGACCCAGTCAGCAGAACTTGTTTTCTTCGGAAAGCAGTCTGTCGATTATGATAACTCAATTACCGGGCAGTTAACCGCTGAACTTTTAGGATATAACTGCGTAAGTGTAGTCGTTGATTTTAAACTCGATGGAAATAAAATCATTGCCGAGCGTGAAATTGAAGGCGGACGTGAAGTCGTTGAGACTACATTACCCGCAGTAATTACAGCTCAGAAAGGTCTGAATGAACCAAGATATGCTTCCTTAAAAGGAATCATGGCAGCAAAGAAGAAGGTGATTGAGGAAAAACCAGCGCTGGAATCAGAGAACGCGGTTGAAATCCTGAAAATGAAAAAGCCTCCGATGAAACATGCGGGACGAATCCTTGGCACGGACAAATCTTCAGTTGGAGAATTGGTCAGATTACTTAAAGAAGAAGCTAAAGTTATTTAAGGAGAATTCAGAAACATGTCAAATAAAATATTAGTCTTTCTTGAACAAAGAAACGGACAGATAAAGAAGTCATCGTTTGAGACTGCAAAGACAGCTTCAGATATTGCCCGGCATTTAAATTATGAAATTGAAGCGATTTCTGTCGGCGCAGTAATTGAAAATGTAGCTGAAACAGGCAGATACGGAGTAAATAAGGTAACTGTTTTTAGCAATTCCACTCTTGCCAATTATTCAACATCGGCATATTCCGAACTTGTCGCTGAATATGCAAAAGAAACAGATGCTGATATTGTCTTCTTCTCAAATACTTCCATGGGGAAAGATATCGCTCCAAAGGTAAGCATAAAATTAAATGCCGGTACACTTATGGACTGCGTCAGCCTTGATATTTCTTCAGGCGAAATAATTGCTACACGCCCGGTTTATGCAGGCAGGGCATTAATTGAAGCAAAAATTACAAGCGCAAAGAAGGTTTTTACGCTCCGTCCCAATGTGTTTAATATCGGACAGACCGGAGATACACAGGCAGAGGTTGTTATAAAGGAAGTTGCCGTACCGAATCTTTCAAATAAAGTTATTGAAATTAAAAAATCAGAAGAAAAGCTTGATGTTGCCGAGGCGGATATTATCGTTGCAGGCGGACGAGGACTTAAAGGTGCAGAGAATTTCCACCTGGTTGAAGAACTTGCTGATGTATTAGGCGCGGCAGTCGGAACTTCAAGAGCAACGGTTGACGCAGGCTGGAGACCTCACAGCGAACAGATCGGGCAGACCGGCAAGACAGTTTCACCAAACCTGTATATAGCCGTTGGTATTTCAGGAGCAATTCAGCATATTGCAGGAATGTCATCGTCAAAGTGCATTGTGGCAATTAATAAGGACAAGGATGCTCCGATATTTTCAATCGCAGATTACGGAATTGCCGGCGATGTTTTCGAAGTGCTTCCCGCTCTTATAGAAGAAATAAAGAGAGCAAAAAGCTAAATTATACTTATATTATTATTTGAAAAATTCCCTGTTATAAATTTTACGAAAATAACAGGTATGAACCCTGAACTGATAATTACAGGTTTAATACTAATAATTATCAGTTCTAAAATAATAATTACTGGTACTGAAATAAGGTTAAATATAAATTTTAAAATAAATCAGATAAAAGAGAGGTTTTAATTGGATAAAGTACAGGTGGAAATTTTAGGATTATCAACTGCTCCATCCGCCGGAGGAGCTTATGCAATACTGTTGAAGGAAATACATGGTGTGCGAAGACTGCCAATTATTATAGGTGCGTTTGAAGCTCAGGCAATTGCGCTTGAAATTGAAAGTATAAAGCCCCCCCGCCCTTTAACACATGACCTGTTAAAAATCGTCATTGATAACCTGGGTGCCTCGGTTCAGGAAGTTCTGATTAATGAGCTTCGTGAAAATACATTCTTCGCCAGGATAACGCTCGAAGTATCCTCACTTACCAATGACATTGATGCACGCCCCAGCGATGCTATTGCGCTTGCAGTCAGAACACAGTCACCTATATACGTTACTGAAGAAGTAATGAAATTAGCTGCCTTTATCCCTTCCAGCGATAAAGATTACAATGAAAATATGAACGAATTCTATCACGAAGAAAAGAAACCAACACCGGCACCACAGCCTTCAGGCTCAAAGGAAAGCCGCCTGGCAACCTTGCAAAGCCAGCTCAGAGAAGCAATCGCAAATGAAGACTATGAGAGAGCATCCAGGATAAGAGATGAAATTAAACGCATAACAGACCAAAATTAAATTATTTTTTTTTATTCAGGTAACTATCGCTTTGCCAATTTTACATTCGCCACATCTGGATTTTGAGCAATAGCTTTTATGCAGCTCAATCATTCCCTGTGACATTACGCTGCTACATATCAGATGCTGAATGGAAAGTCCTTCTGATACCCGGGTAATTATACTGTTTTCTTCAGCCTGTTGATAAGCACCGTAAATCAGAAATACTTTTTTTGAAAGTTCTTTATTACCATGAACTTCACTAAACACAGACAGAAATGGAAACAGCACATTTACAATTATCTCATCAGCTCTGTTAGCACCGATAAAATAATTAAGATTTTCCCTGGCAGGCTTTTCAAAAGTAAAATGATTAATCCAAAAACCTTCTGCCTTTATGATAAAAAGAGATCTGATAAGTTTTACAATAACCTGAGAATCATCTGTGTTATTAAATATTCTCAGAATTTTCTCAATCAGATTTTTATATAACAGTCGTTGAACGATTACAGCTCCGCCTGCAAGCCTGATTGTCGGGAAATTATGCGGTCTGGAGCGAAAAAACTGCCAGTCAGTTTCATTAAACATTCTTCCGTCATATTTCTCAGTAAGATTATCCCAGTCATTCCTTATGCGACGGATATACTCCATGCTATCGTCAGAATGAATTTCATCATCCTTTGGAATCAGACCCGCAACCATCAGAAGCAGGGATAATATTACAAATGAACTGTCATTTTCTCCCTTTATCTGACCAATAAAACTAAGAGTTACTTCCTGCGAAAGACTGAGCATTATCTGTTTATTTTTTCCATATCCCAGAGCTTCAAACAGCAATTCATAAAAAAGCTGATTCCACAGGTCATGGGACTGGAAATCGGTATAAGCAAACTCGCGTTTATGGAAACTCTCCGAAAGATCATAGCCGGTTACAGGTTCTTTGAGGTGAAGTTCTTTAAGGAATGCCAGTTCTTTGAGTCTGTTATAAATTCTGTCGCATTTTTTCTGGAACCTGATAATTCCAAGTTCTTTCACGAAATCAGATTTCAGCTTCTCCTCAACTTTTATATTTTTCCTGTGGCATTTTATTGAAGCAACATAATTTGAGTAATCTTCCTGGTTAAGGTTAAACCTGTCGAGATCTTTCTGAGTGATATAATCGGCAAGGCAGACTGAGTCAATACTTCTGCCCTCCTTATTAGAAACAAAGTATGAACGCCCCTTGTTATTAAGAAAAAGATGAAGTATAACGCTGTTATATTTCGGGTCGCAGTTATGACCGTGGGTTATCCAGTCCTGATAATTCGTATCGATTTCAATATCACCGTTAAAAGTAAGTCCGCCTATCTGTAACTTTGCATTTTTATAATCGGGACCATCCAGATCATGGTCATGCGAACCATAATCAAGAACAATAATTCTATCACCATTCTGAGTTGTAAGAATATTATTAAGCAGACCTGATTCCCAAAGTCCATAAAGCGCTTTTTCACCAAAGGCATATAATTTCTTCATAATAAAAACCTCATATATGTCAAAAATACACAGATACTATCTTAAAAACCTTAAAATTTAATTAACACCCGCAATAAATCAGGGATTCAGAATTCTCTCAATCTCCTCATTAAGCGAAATAATTTCATTTCTTGAAGCGCGGGCAAACTCACGGCTGTTGTCCTTGTACAAAAGCGAACGGCTTACGTTAATCAGGAAGTTATCCTTGTCAACTAACTTAAAAGCATTAACCACGCGCTCAAGATTACCTCCCTGCGCACCAATGCCGGGGAGCAATACATTCAGACTGCCAAACGAGCCGATATTTTCTTCCAGCTCAGTTTCATTTGTAGCGCCAAAGACAATACCGCAATTATTAAACTGATTCCATTCCAGCGTTTTTTTTATAACTTTCTGATACAAGTATGAGCCGTCATCCATTTTCAGCTTTTCAAAATCATTTGAACCTTTATTGGATGTAAGAGCAAGGATATAACTAATTTTATCATGGTAATTTAGAAACGGCGCGATAGAATCCTCGCCCATATAGGCATGAAGCGTAACAGCATCCGCCCTGAAATAATCAAATACAGAGGCAGCATACATCTGGCTTGTGTTACCGATATCTCCCCTTTTGGCATCAGCGATAACCAGCATATCCTCCGGGATATATTCGATTGTCTGAAAAAGCGTTTCCATTCCTTCAATACCATATTTTTCATAAAAAGCAAAATTAAGCTTATAACTCGCTGCATATTTTTCAGTACAGTCGATTATTATTTTATTAAACTGAAGAATGGGATTATCTTCGGAATGAAGAAATCCCGGAATTTTACTTAAATCCGGGTCTAAACCAACGGCAATGTGTTTATTTTTAAGAGTTTTACCGAGCAGCTTTTCCTGTGAGGTCATAAGTATCCCTGATATTTAGAAAACAATAATAAAAAAATAATTTTGTAAAGAATAACTTATGGTAAGTTAATAATTCATACTATTAAAAACCAGTATCAAAACAAATTTGATTATTATTTTTTTCCTGTACCCGGCACCGTTATACATTCGCCTTTGAAAAACTTTGTAACTCTGAATTGAGCAGATGTTAAAATTCTTTATTGTAATCGGTATTTGTTTTATTTGGATAGTTCTTAATTACACGCTTAAACCTATAAATATCAGAATGATATATTGCCATATTCAATTGTCCGGGAAGGTTATCTTCTCCCGGTTTACATTTTTAATATCTTACATTATCATCATGTGCTCATGATTTGCGACATCTTTGAAAATCATAATAAAATTTAGTTCATAATAAAACTGACTGTACCGGGCATGGTAAAAAAACTCAGTTTATTAGCTGATACCCTCCTCACCGGCTAAGAATATCGTGGTTTTAACACAATTGACTTCCGGGAAGAAGAAATAAGAATCTTAAAATAAGCAAACAGAATGCCAGGATAGTCTGAAAGTGTTGATAAATACACTAAAAGAGTCAAAGAATACACTAAAAGAGTCGGCGAATACTCTTTTAGTGTATTTTAATACTCTCCGAGTGTATTTTAATACTCTCGGAGTGTATTTTAATACTCTCGGAGTGTATTTTAATACTCTCGGAGAGTCAAAGAATACACTAAAAGAGTATTTAAATACACTCCGAGTGTATTCTTTGACTCTTTTAGTGTATTCGCCGACTCTTTTAGTGTATTTAGCGATATTTTAATTCAGAACTTTTATTACGGCAGTCCTGAGGAGGTGTTATATATCAACGATGTGGCAACGCCCATCAGACAAAATAAAACTAAAATCCATATACAGCATACATAACCTGATAATATTGAGCCGGTGAGAAAATACATTGGCAACGGGAATCCGCCTGTTGAAGAACAGAAACAAAAAATAATAAAGTACTGATAAATCAGAGCATAATATCATAAATAACATATCTGTTTTCGATATTTTCAGTCATCATACAGCAGTTCAATACCTGATAATCACATCGCTGACCGGCCAGCGTGCTCTGAGGTTTAGCGTATCCGGATAGAAAATAAATCTGTCTGATTTAATAAACGGGTACGGCCTGCCGAAGGAGAAACCGGAAGCGGAATCTTTGCCCTGGTAACTCCATATCTGATATTTCCCAGGCTCCACTTTATTAAAGTCAAATTCATGCTTTTTACCTGTCTTCTTTTTATACACCGGCTTATCTTTCTCTATATTCTGAAGTACAACCTGAATATTATTGTCAGTCATACCTGCGCCGGGTATTACAATTCCGGAGACACCCGTAAATTCCTGTCCTGAAAATGTAGCAAAGGTATATCTGTAAACTGAGTCAGTCCGGTTGCCGGCAGCATCGGACAGGTTCTTCAGATTAATAGTTATTGAATAATCAGTTCCCGGCTTTAATTCAGCCATGATTCTGACCGTAAAGGAGGCATCGTCAATCATGCTTATTTTTATCGGCAACGCTGCGCCGGCTTTATCGGAGGCGTTGACAGACTGCCTTAATTTTAACGAATCAAACCCGTCATCATAGAAAAAACTAAAACCGGGACTTTTAACGTCAATATTATTGCTTCTGTCAGGCGGGATTGTTTTGATTAAAACCGGTGCGCTGGTATCCGGTTTAGCAGTAACCGTCAGCCTTGTGTAGTCAAAGTTAGTTTTATTACCGGTTTTATCGGTTATATTATTCGCTATAAGGAAAATATTGTTATGTTCGGAGAGAGAGTCAGCAACGGAAAGCACCATTTCATTTCTCTTTCCCCTGCCCCGGAAGCAGTATTTTGGTATTATCTTTTTATCTGCGGTCGAGTCAGACAGATAGAAATTATCAGCGGGATAAAGCAGACTGTCAACCGGCTCACTGAATTCGGCAAGAATATGAAAGCGGTCCGTCATCGCGGCTGAAAGCAGTCTCGGACTGATTGTATCTTCCTGCGCAAGGAAGAAGTTAAGATTCTTAAAGAGAGAATCATTTTCCGATAAGATTACATCCCTGTAAGGAGCGCCATAATGATTATCTCCGATATGATAGAGAAAATCCTTAAATTCATCTTTAACCGCAAAGATTCTGTAAGTATAACCAAAAGCCAGACCTGGCAATTGAAAAGCGCCGTCTTTCCCTGTCTGGGAGACATATACCGGTTTCATTTTAGACGGGTCAACTGTATCGGCAAAGTTAACCGTATAGGCATAAAGCATCGTCCCCGATGGATTTTCATCATATATATTGCCGAAAATCATTCCGCGGTCAATCCTGCCGCCGGTTGAGAATTTTAAGGAAAAAGCTTTTGCCATTCTGTTATGATTATTAAGATCGACAAGGTCGGTTCCTATGGTAAAAACATAAGTAATACTGTCTTTAAGCTTCTCCGGAAATTTTATATTAACAGAAGCACCATTCCAGTCGTATTCGAGTGGCGAATCGAAAGCAGGCGAGATAAAGACAGCAGCCTGAAGACTGGTTTTATCGACATATTCAGAAAACTGAAGCTCTATATGGTCGTCCTGGAAATTAGTCGTACCATTGGCGGGATAAACATCTGTTATTTCAGGCGGAATAATATCAACATCTCCCCCGCCCGGCGAAAGCTGGCTGGCACAGTCAGTCAGTATTATTGAACAGCATACCAGCAGGATTATTCTAAAAATTATCTTGACGTTTGTTTTTTGAGCCATTGTCTGTATTGGTTAACCAGTTTCAAGTGCTGGTTATAAGTTGATGAAAATTTATGCCCGCCCGAGCCGTCAGCGACAAAATAAATATACTCATGATGAGCCGGATAAAGTGCAGCCACAATAGCGGCGCGGCAGGGATTGTTAATCGGCCCTGGTGGCAGTCCGAAATTCATATATGTGTTATACGGTGAATTTATGTCGAGATCACTATTATAAAGTCTCTTCCACTTCCCCATTCTGGCGTACTGAACCGTAGGGTCTGCCTGAAGTTTCATCCCTTTATTAAGTCTGTTGTAATAGACTCCGGCAATTGTTGAATACTCATCAGGTTTAGTCGATTCACCTTCTATGATTGAAGCAATGGTAAGTACTTCCGTTGCACTAAGCCTGACGTTGCGTGCCCTTTGTTTTAGTGAATCGGTAAAGAATTTATTAAACTCAATGTTGATTTTCTGAAAGATTTCTTTAGCCGGGGTATTCCGGTAAAAGTAATATGAGCCGGGAATAAGGTATCCCTCAAGTGAAGGCGCACTTATACCAAGCTTATTCATGAATATCTTATCGTGGCATAGTCTGATAACCCCGGCTGAATCAAGATTTATTTTTTCCTGCAACTGATGGGCAGCTTCAAATATTGTAATACCCGGATAAATATCTATTAATAAGGGGACTTCCCTTTTACCGAGTATAAACAGCTCAAGCAGTTCGATATAGCTTAAGCCATTAGGAATCAGATAACGTCCGGCTTTAATAGTTCTTCCGCCTCCAAGTATAAAACCTACAGCCCGCATATTTACCCTGCCTGGGATGATGCCGTGTTCATATAGCGAATCAATCATACTGTTAATGGTTTCGCCCCGCTTTATCTCAAAAGTAACAGGCTCCGGCTGAGAATAGTTGTTTGGAGTAAAAAATGTATAGACAAGCAGAGCAAGCACAATAAAAAAAAAGGCAGCGACATAATACGAATCTCTTTTAGCAAGTAGCTTACTCATACCGGCTTTATATCTTCGCTTTTAGGAGTGTCTGAATTTCTGATAAGCTTATGGCTTTCAGCATTTTGGATTGCACGGGACTGGTCGAGAACTCGTTCATAAATTCTATAAATTGCTTCCTCTGTAAGCGGTCCCTGGTTATTCTGGTTTATTTTCCCGATTACCTGTCGTTCACGTTCAGGGTTATATGTAGGCTGGTCAAGAGATGTCTTTATTCTGCCAATCATGACGGCTGATTTCGTGCGCTGATTTAAGATACGGACAAGCATCCTGTCGAAAAAGTCCACTTTGTTGCGCAGTTTTTTTAACAGCTTTTCTTTTTCCACAACCGAAAGAGATTCAAGCCGTGAGAATTTTAATTTAATAAAATTATTTTTCATTAGGTATAAATGTATTGGATTTTAACCCCGGGAAGGCGTTGTAATCAAAATTATAGCGTTTCCCCGACTGATAAACCTTACTCCCGCGGTAAGCTATCATTGCGGCATTATCACCGCAGTAAACAAAGTCAGGTATTACGATTTTCTTCTTATATTTTTGTGCAAGGTCAGTTAAAGCGTTTCTTAGTGCCCTGTTCGCAGCTACTCCGCCTGCAAGCGAAAGAGATTTAATATTAAATTCCTTCAGAGCTTTCTCGGTATTTTTAATTAAAGATTTTATGGCAATATACTGAAATGAAGCCGCGATGTCAGGAATATCAGACTCCGGCACAATCTTTTCCATTCCGTAATTATGCTGAAGATACCTTAATACTGCGGTTTTAAGTCCGCTGAAGGAAAAGTCATAAGGATTTTTAAGATTAGCTACAGGGAAAGGAATTTTAAGCGGGTCGCCGGATTCCGCAGACTTCTGAATCTTTGGTCCGCCCGGATAACCAAGCCCCAGCATTTTGGCAGTTTTATCAAAAGCTTCACCGGCCGCATCATCGACCGTTGAACCAAGTTTAATAATCTCCTCATCGCTGTTTACTATCAGAAGCAACGTATGCCCCCCCGAAACAACAAGTGTCAGCACAGGAAACTCCGGTTTCTCTTCCATCAGAAAACCTGAATATATATGCCCCTCAATATGATTAACAGGAACAAAAGGTTTTTTTAACGAATATGCAAGAGATTTTCCAAATGTAAGACCTACAAGCAACGCCCCGATTAGTCCCGGACCCGCCGTGGCACATATTAAATCAATATCTTTCAGCTCTATACAGGATTGTTTTAATGCATTCTTAAGCAAAGGAACAATTATCTGAAGATGCGCCCTGCTCGAAAGCTCAGGAACAACACCTCCATAGTTTACATGAAAATCCTGCGATGAAATTAAATTGCTGGTTAATTTATCATTGGAAATGACTGCGACTGAAGTCTCATCACACGAACTTTCTATTCCTAATACATTCATTATCTAAACGTCAATATACTCTTTGTGATATACCATGCCATCCGTGGACTTTCCGGATGCACAGCTAATTTCTCTCTCAGTCATAATCTTAATCATCTTCCATAAAGCGCTTAAGATTATAATTATGAGTATGATTAAGAAAATTACAGACCATATACCCATTTCCCTTTAGTCTTCTGACCGGGTATTGATACCAGTATTCACTAAAAGGCACATAAAATTTTAAAATTTATCATGATTAAAATAGTTGATAAGGCTTTATTAAGCAACCACTCAATGCTATTAATCAGCATGATATCAGAACTTACAACTGTTTAATATAACTGCCTGCCAGACGGGCAAAAAAAAAGGCGAAGATAACTCTTCGCCTTTTTATTACAGACAGATATTCTGTTAGTACATTCCGTCCATTCCGCCCATACCACCAGGAGGCATAGAAGGAGCTTTATCAGCTTCCTTCTTCTCATATACAACAGCTTCTGTTGTAATAAGAAGTGCGGCAACTGAAGCAGCATTTTCAAGAGCTGTTCTTGATACTTTAGTAGGATCGAGAACGCCGGCTTTAAGCATATTTTCATATACTTCTGTAGCGGCATTGAAACCAAAATCATCCTTGCCTTCAAGAACTTTATTCAGAACTACTGAACCTTCAAGACCGGCATTATTTACAATCTGCCTTAATGGTTCTTCAAGTGCCTTCTGAATTATCTTGATGCCGGTTGTCTGGTCAATGTTTTCGCCTTCCAGACCATCAAGCTGTTTGATAGCTCTTACAAAAGCAACACCACCGCCAGGAACGATACCTTCTTCAACCGCAGCGCGGGTAGCGTGCAGAGCATCTTCAACGCGGGCTTTCTTTTCTTTCATTTCAACTTCTGTAGCTGCGCCAATCTTCAGAACAGCAACGCCGCCAGAGAGTTTCGCAAGTCTTTCCTGTAATTTTTCTTTGTCATAGTCAGATGTTGTCTTTTCAATCTGCGCTCTGATTTCATTAATTCTTTTCTTAATCTCACTACTTTCGCCGGCACCTTCAACGATTGTACAGTTATCTTTGTCAATAACAATTTTCTTGGCTTTACCAAGATAAGAAACTGTAGTGTTTTCAAGCTTAAAGCCGCGTTCTTCAGATATGACAGTACCAGCTGTAATAACTGCAATATCTTCAAGCATAGCTTTTCTTCTGTCGCCAAAACCAGGAGCTTTAACAGCGGCAACTCTTAAAGTGCCTCTTAATTTATTTACTACCAGTGTAGCAAGAGCTTCGCCTTCAAGATCTTCAGCGATGATAAGAAGTGATTTACCCTGTTGTGCAACTTTTTCAAGTACGGGGAGTAAATCCTTCATAGCCGAAATTTTCTTATCATGGATAAGAATGAAAGGATCTTCAAGAATCGCTTCCATTGTTTCAGCATCAGTTACAAAGTAAGGAGAAAGATAACCGCGGTCAAACTGCATACCTTCAACAACTTCCAGAGCAGTATCAGTACCCTTTGCTTCTTCAACCGTGATAACGCCGTCTTTACCAACTTTTTCCATAGCATCAGCTATAAGATTGCCGATTGTCTTATCATTGTTAGCTGAAATACTGCCAACCTGAGCGATTTCATTTCTGCCTTCAACTTCGCGGCTGATTGATTTCAGGTATTCAACTACTTTAGTAACCGCTAGATCAATACCTCTTTTCAAATCCATTGGATTCGCGCCGGCTGTTACATTCTTCAGGCCTTCTCTGTAGATAGCCTGAGCAAGAACAGTAGCCGTAGTGGTACCATCTCCGGCAACATCGCTTGTCTTTGATGCGACTTCCCTAACCATCTGGGCACCCATATTTTCAATTGGATCTTCCAGTTCAATTTCCTTAGCAACACTTACGCCGTCTTTAGTAACGGTTGGAGCGCCAAATTTTTTATCTAAAATTACATTTCTTCCTTTTGGTCCGAGCGTAGCTTTAACGGCATTGGCTAATTTATCAACGCCTCTTTTTAGTCCGCTTCTCGCCTCGGAATCAAATACAATCAGTTTTGAAGCCATTTTTATTATTCCTTATTGTTAGTTATTAATAATCCCAAAAATATCGCTTTCACGCATGATAAGATATTCATCGCCATCGACATTAATCTCTGTGCCTGAATATTTTCCATACAATACCTTGTCGCCAGCCTTAACAGTCAAAGCTGTTACTTTGCCATCCTCAGCAGCTTTACCAGCGCCAACGGCAATAACGATGCCTTCAACTGGTTTTTCCTTAGCGGTATCCGGTAAGATAATGCCACCCTTTGTTTTTTCTTCAGCCTTTGCAGGTTGGACAATTACTCTGTCACCTAAAGGTTGGATTCTGAAATTAGCCATGTTACCTCCTAAACTTAAATTTGTAAACTGTTAATTAATTGCTAGCACTCACAATCATCAAGTGCTAAATTAACAATTTTTAGATTCCTTGTCAATATTTCTTCTATATTTTTTTTATAATTGTGCTACTCGGGCAGCTGATTTTTATTCCGGTACCGCGAAACATGACAAATCAGAAGAATTATAGTATCCGCTCAGAATATAGCGCGTTGTCTTCATAATAATAATCTTACTCATAGCCTTACCCGCTTCATGAAAAATGAATAAGATTTAGAAATAAGACAATCCTGTTTTTTTGGATATGATTTAGAATAACCCGTCAATCGACAAATAACGCTCGCCTGTATCATAGTTAAAAGCAAGAATTACGCTGTTATCCTTAATATCCGGCAGATACTTGGCAACAGCCGCAAGTGAAGCGCCCGATGATATTCCGACAAATATACCTTCCTCTTTTGCCGCTCTTACAGCATATTCAAATGCCTGTTCTTTACTAACCTGAATAATGCCGTCAAGCAGGTCAGTTCTTAATATACCTGGTACGAAGCCCGCCCCGATGCCCTGAATAGGATGCGGGCCTGGTTTACCCCCGCTTAATACAGGCGAAAGTTCAGGCTCAACAGCATATACTTTCAGAGAAGGGAATTTTTCTTTCAGAACCTCAGCCACACCAGTGATATGACCTCCCGTGCCAACGCCGGTAATTAAATAATCAATTCCTTCGGGAAAATCCTTCAAGATTTCCTGAGCCGTAGTTTCGCGGTGCGCCTTTACATTTGCCGGATTATCAAACTGCATCGGGGTCCATACCTTCGGGTTTTCAGCCGCGATTTCTTTTGCCCTCTCGATTGCTCCCTTCATCCCCTTTTCTTTAGGCGTAAGTTCAAGTTTTGCACCATAAGAAGCCATTATCCTTCTTCTTTCAACCGACATCGATTCAGGCATTACAAGCGTAATCTGATATTTCTTAACGGCAGCTACAATTGCAAGCCCTATCCCTGTATTACCGGAAGTCGGCTCAACAATAATACTGTCTTCCTTAAGTATTCCTTTTTCTTCCGCATCCTCGATCATTGCTAAAGCAATTCTGTCCTTAATGCTTCCACCTGGATTCGAACGCTCAAGTTTATACCATACTTCCACTCTTGACGAGAAAAGATTGTTTATTCTTACATGCGGCGTGTTACCAATTGTTTCTAAAATGTTATTTACTTTCATAAGCTCCTTCTGTAATTTTTGGATGAATTATACTAACAAACATTATTAATTAAATTTTCTATAAACATATATATGAGGGAAGTTCCCTCTAAAAAGGCAATTATACATATACGGAAAAATATTTTCCCGGCTACAGATACTGACCAGAGTTAACGTTAACACTAAAAAGTCGGTTTCGACACTAAAAGAGTCGGCGTTGACACTAAAAGAGTCGGCGCCGACTCTTTTAGTGTCAAAATGCCCTCCGGACTCTGTTACCTGTTAAAAGGGAGACTCCTCCACACTTTTTTTTTAATAGCTTTCATCATCTGAAGGAAATTGTCTGTCTTTAATATCCTTAACATAATTTTTCACAGCATTAACCATAGTATCTGCAAGTTCGGCATAATGTCTTACAAACCTTGGATGGAAGTCAATATTGAGACCGAGCATATCCGGAGTAACTAATATTTGTCCATCGCAGTATTTGCCGGCTCCGATGCCAATGGATGGTATGGAAATACTTTCTGTAACTTTCTTAGCAAGCTCAGCCGGAATTTTTTCAAGCACGACAGCAAATGCGCCGGCTTCTTCCAGTGCTTTAGCATCATTAAGAATCTGTTTAGCTTCATGCTCATCCGTGCCGCGTGCTTTATAAGTCCCAAACTGATGTATGCTCTGGGGAGTAAGTCCGATATGCCCCATTACAGGAATACCGGCATCGGTAATTTTTCTTACAGTCTCAGCTACCCTTTGACCGCCTTCAAGTTTAACACCACCTGCGGGAGTTTCTTTTAATATACGGCCGGCATTACGAAAAGCCTCGTCAATATTGGTCTGATAAGACATAAAAGGTAAATCAACAACTACCATAGCGCGGTCAACGCCTTTGGCAACGGCTTTTGTATGATATATCATTTCATCCATCGTAACAGGCAAAGTAGTTTCATTTCCCTGAAAAACATTGCTTAACGAATCACCAACAAGAATCAAATCGATGCCCGCCTGATCGAGAAGCTTTGCGGTAATAAAATCATAAGCCGTCAGCGCTGCGATCTTAATACCATTTACTTTGGAAAGGTAAAGAGTCTTTGTAGTTATTTTTCTAAAGTCAGTGTAGGTGCTCATTATTTATACTTATTTTAGTTGAGATGTCTTTGTACTGAAGACTATTTTCCTTAAATGAAAAATCAAATTCTGCTTCAATACCTTTAATGACTGACTCAGTTAATCTGATGTAATCAGTCTTTTCGTTTAATATACTTTCTATATCAATTGTTTTATGATTTAGTTCTTCTTTAAGAAGTTCAATTTCCCGCGGTTCATAATTAAGATAATTAATAAGTCCGAGATGATAGTTTCCGCAGAGTATCGAACCATGCTGAAGAATAACTCCGCCCATTTTGCGCTGAGCGCTACCAATAAGCTTCTTTCCCTTAAACTTAACTTCACTCTTTGCTGTACTTGCGAAACACATTGCACCGGACGGGTCTTTAAGCAGACTGGCAAAATCCGGCTGAAGAGTTTCAAGCTCAGCATCATACAGCCCTTTGCTGTAAAGCCTGAGTCCGCTTACGAGAGCAAGGCTTATTCTTCTGTATATCTCCGTTGAAGTAAGTCCTGATGAAGCCGGAATGATAACTGAGTAAGTAAGTTCTTCAGCGTGAAGAATAGCGCGGCCTCCGGTTGGTCTTTTGACAACATCAATGCCGGAGAGTCCGGTTTTACGAATATCAATATCTTCAAATTTTTGGTTTGCGCCGAGTGAAATGCAGTATGGTTCCCATCTGTAGAATCTCAGGTATGCTTCATCATCAAAACATTTTTGTACAAGTTCAATATCATAGTCCATATTGAACCTGCCTGTATTAAGTCCGGTATTTATTAAGTTCCATTTCATTTACCGATAATGCCGCGTTTGCTCCTGCCTAAGAAATCGAGAACAACTCTTACACGTGGATTAGCTCCGAGTTCTTCTTCTACTTTTAATCCTGCCTGAGAGAAATTCAGTCCTGAATTATAAATATAAGTATAAGCTTGCTTTAGGCTGTGAATATCATCACTACTGAAGCCACGGCGTCTGAGACCGACAATATTAAGCCCGGCGTATTTTAAAGGTTCATATCCGGCAAGTACAAAAGGAGGAACGTCCTTAACAACTCTGAAAGCGCCGCCAATCATTGCATGCTGCCCGACTTTGCAGAACTGGTGCACCGGGGTCATACCGCCGATGATAACAAAGTCTTCAATCTCAACATGACCGGCAAGCTGAACGCCGTTGGCAATTATGCAGTTATCGCCAATCGTACTGTCATGCGCAACGTGGGAATATGCCATTAGCAGACAGTTCCTGCCAATACTGGAAAAGCCGGTTTCAAGAGTGCCGCGATGAAGGGTTACAAATTCATGAATAGTTGTGTTATCGCCAATAATAAACCGCGTCGGCTCACCCTTAAATTTTAAGTCCTGCGGAACATGCGCAATTGAAGAGCACTGGAATATCCTGACGTTACTGCCTAAACGGGCACCATCGTAAAGTACTG
>Ga0194060_10001098_pt1 | contig 19506 bp, 15 predicted proteins | sample SepL225m_MetaG_FD_163427 | JGI IMG/M metagenome (GOLD analysis project Ga0194060, IMG submission 163427) | Anoxic zone freshwater microbial communities from boreal shield lake in IISD Experimental Lakes Area, Ontario, Canada - Sep2016-L222-5m | ecosystem: Environmental > Aquatic > Freshwater >... | reverse complement strand
AATGAAAAAATATCACAAACGCTTCCTACCGCCATCTCCGAGGTAGAAACCATTGCCGAATTGCGCGAACTAGCAGCGAAGAATCAAGTTGTTAAATCACTTATCGGGCTTGGATACTTCGGCACTATTACGCCGCCAGTAATTCTGCGAAATGTTTTAGAGAATCCAGCTTGGTACACCGCGTATACGCCTTATCAACCAGAAATTAGCCAGGGAAGGCTGGAAGCAATCTTTGCATTCCAAACGGTTGTTACAGATTTAAGTGGATTACAGGTGGCAAACGCTTCGATGCTCGACGAGGCCACAGCAGCGGCAGAAGCGATGACTTTAGCTAGGCGTATCTGGCAAGGCGATGATGAAGCTGTTTTCTTAGTAGATAGTGGACTACATCAACATATAAAGTCAGTGATTGCCACTCGTGCGGCTCCACTGCAGATTGAAATTATTGAAATATCCCCAAACAGTGGCGATATTAAGGCGATTGCAAAACCAATATTCGGAGCCATTTTTGCCCAAGTAAACAGTGACGGTGTGATCGCTGATCTTGGTGAAGTAGTAGAAGGCACCCATGAGAGATCTGCGCTAGTAGTTGTTGCCTGCGACCTCTTAGCTTTAACAACACTCAAATCACCTGGCGAATATGGTGCGGATATTGCGATTGGTTCCGCACAAAGATTTGGCGTCCCAATGGGTTTCGGGGGACCACATGCCGGATTCATGGCGGTGCGAAATGGATTAGAGAGATCACTTCCAGGTCGATTAGTAGGACAGAGTTTGGATGCACATCAGAATCCTGCACTGCGACTTGCACTGCAAACGCGTGAACAGCATATCCGCCGGGACAAAGCGACTTCGAATATTTGCACGGCCCAAGTTCTTCTGGCGGTCATGTCGGCCTTTTATGCGATGTGGCACGGACCTGACGGTTTGGAGCAGATTGCTAAAACAATTCAGTCTCGCGCTTATTCGCTTAGAGAGAGTCTGCGCGCCAGCGGGTGCAAGGTTTCGGAAGGCGATATTTTTGATACCTTTCTCGTTTTTGGCGTTGATGCAAGACAAATCATGGCAAGCGCACTGAATTCAGGATTTAATTTGAGGTATAAAGATTCAACAACTATCGGCATAACAATTGATGAAACGATTACGGAAGTTGACCTGAATTCTATTGCGATGGTGTTTAAGGCCCCCTACGAAGAACATTCCGGAGAAGTTCTTCGTGCGGGATTGAGGCGCACGACTAAATATCTTCAGCACGCACTTTTCAACACCTATCATTCAGAAACGTCAATGTTGCGCTATCTTCGCAATCTGGCGGACCGTGATCTAGCACTAGATCGAACGATGATTCCGCTTGGTTCTTGCACAATGAAGTTGAATGCAACCACAGAGATGATTCCCGTTACGTGGCCAGAGTTTTCTAGTTTGCATCCATTCGCTCCAGCTTCCCAAAGCGCAGGAATTCGTGAGCTAATTTCTCAACTTTCAAATTGGCTAATTGAAATCACTGGATACGACGCAGTATCGCTGCAACCAAATGCTGGTTCCCAAGGCGAATTTGCTGGTTTATTGGCTATCCGTAATTACTTGGATTCACGCAAGGAAAACCATCGGAAGATTTGCTTAATCCCGTCTAGCGCACACGGCACTAATGCGGCAAGTGCTGTTATGGCTGGAATGCAGGTTGTAGTTATCGCTTGTGATGAGGAAGGAAATGTCAGCCTTGTCGATCTTAAGGAGAAGATTGCAACTTACCGAGATTCGCTAGCGGCTCTTATGGTTACTTATCCATCAACTCACGGAGTTTTCGAAGAAGCTATCTCGGAAATTTGCGCGCTAATACATGATGCTGGGGGACAGGTTTACGTTGACGGTGCGAATTTGAACGCGCTGGTAGGACTAGCAAAGCCTGGAAAATTTGGTGCGGATGTTTCGCATCTCAATTTGCATAAAACATTCTGCATTCCACACGGAGGAGGGGGTCCGGGAGTTGGGCCAGTTATCTCCAAATCGCACCTTGCACCTTTCCTGCCCAACCATCCTATGGACGAAAGTTGTGGGCCAATAACTGGTCCTGGTGCCGTTAGTTCCGCGCCATTTGGATCGGCAAGTATCTTGCCTATTTCGTGGAGTTACATTCGAATGATGGGGGGAGAAGGACTGACTAAGGCCACTGAAGTTGCAATATTGTCTGCAAACTATCTAGCTGCGAAGTTGGATCCACATTTCCCTGTCCTCTACCGTGGCGCAAATGGCTATATCGCACACGAATGCATTATTGACTTACGCGAACTTACAAAATCAACCGGCGTTACAGTAGATGATGTTGCAAAAAGGCTGATGGATCATGGATTCCATGCACCGACGGTTAGCTTCCCAGTGGCAGGAACTCTAATGATTGAACCAACGGAGTCTGAAGATTTGCGCGAGATGGATAGATTCATTAACGCGATGGTCTCGATAAGAGCTGAAATTGCGGATATTGAGAAAGGTGAATTAACTATTGAGGAATCTCCACTTAGGTTCGCGCCTCACACCAGCGCCGACCTGTTAAGAAATGATTGGGAACGTAAATACTCCAGAGAAACGGCAGCGTTCCCGGCGGGAAATAGCGCGGAACTAGGAGCCATCGGTAAATATTGGCCAACAGTTGGTCGGATAGATGGTGTCTACGGGGATAGGAACCTGGTTTGTTCTTGCCTGCCGATCAGTGAGTTGGCAATCAACTAGTGCGTCCGTGAAGGCTAATCTGACATAATGTAGATTATCGGCGAATTATTACGCTCAGAATACGGCTTAAGCCTCTCAAGGAAATGAATCTGAAAGCTTCCAAGGCTATTCCTAACGTCATCTTGGAGCTCCCCAGTTTACGTTCGATAAATGTAATTGGAACCTGAGCAATTGTAAATCCATTTACATAGGCCTGGAACGCAATTTCGATTTGAAAACCGTAACCTTTACTAGAAATAGAATTTAGGTCAAGTGATTCCAGAAACTGGCGACTGAGTACTCGATAACCGCTTGTTAGATCTTTAAAAGGAAGTTTTAGTGCTCGAGCCGCATAGGCTGTACCACCTTTAGAGATTAATTTTCGATACCAGGGCCAATTTTCTATGTTTCCTCCCGCCATCCATCTCGTACCGATAACTAGATCGATACCTTTGCTTGCTTCTAGAAGATCTAAAAGTTGCCCGGTTAGATGACTTCCGTCGCTATCCATCTCAACAAATAAATCGTAGTCGCGTTCTAAGCCCCACTTGAAGCCAGAAATATAGGCAGGACCCAGACCGTTCTTCTTCGCATTGATGATCTGATGGAAATCTTTAAGTTTAAGAGTACGGGCCAAATCGGCTGTTCCATCGGGTGAATTGTCATCAACATTCAATATATCGAGATCGTAAGTTGAAGATAACTTTGAACGTATCGCATCTATTTCTCGAAGTTGACGAGAGATATTAGCTGCTTCATTATAAGTAGGAATAATTACTAGTACTTTAATTGGCATCAAATTCACCAGCCTAGAGCCGAAATTAACCGGTCTACGCTTGCGCCGAGCCCGTAATCTTTCTGATACTGATAAATCTCATCCAAATTCTTCGGTCGTTTAGGAATTTGCAAATCTAGTTCAGGAAGTGGCACATCCAAAGCGCAGTGAACCAATTTTGGGGCAATTTTTGCGTATTCACTTGATTCCAAAAGTTTCTTTCTAGCGTTGGGCGTTAACCTTTCATCATCGTTAGCAGCTGCATGCATCACATCTTCGAGATTCGTAAATTGTTTTGCAATAACTGCAGCTCCTTTCTCACCGATACCGCGGATACCCGGAAGACCATCCGACGCATCTCCCCTGATCATCGCAAATAAGGCATACCGCTCCCCTGGTATGTCATATTTTTCGGCTATCCATTTGAGATCCACATGATCATGGTTAGCAATACCTTTAGCCAAATAGACAACCGCTATTTTGCGTGCATCATCAACTAGTTGAAAGAGATCTCGATCTCCCGTCACAATCTTTATTGGCCCCTTCTCTTTTACTGCGTAAGAAGCCATCACATCATCTGCTTCATAATCATCAACACCGACTAATGGAATCCCAAATGCTTCAAGCAAATCTAAAAGTATAGGAATTTGTGGCCCTAGCGTGTCGGGTTCTTCCTCTTCGCCTTCAACATCCAAGCGATTAGCTTTGTAATCCGGGAAGAGTTCTACTCGCCAACTAGGTCGCCAATCCCCTTCTATACAGGCAACCAATCGATTTGGTTTATAAACTTGCATCAATCTCGCCGTCATATCCAAATACCCTCGAATGGCATTAACTGGTTCGCCAGATGGCGAGAGCAGCGTGTCTGGCATTCCAAAATATGCTCGATACCAGAGCGAGGCGCTATCTAAAAGCATGAGCGTCATAGAACTGCCCCAGCATATGCAATCACGCCGCGGTCGATGCGTTTCAAAGCATCTGAGACAACCGACGATAGATGGGGTGACGCTATTGAAATTTGACGCAGCAGATCAATTATTTGTTTCATTGAACGAACAAAATCACCAACTGTTAGTTCAGTGCCTCGCAAGATTGAAGTTAATGAATGGCCACTCGCCCACCTGTAAGCTGCCCAACAAAAACCGGCATCAGGCTCTCTAATCGGTTCGAGACCTAACTCAGTTTCTAAATCATTTATCGTAATCCAGGTTTTAACGAGATCAGCGAGCACCTCTTCAACACTCCCCTTGGGTAGTTTCGGTGGACTCTCCTTGCGACTTTCATGCACAAAAACTGAGACGATAGAGACCAATTCCGCAGCATCCAACCGATCAAAGGCTTCGCTACGAATCATTTCTGCAATCAATAAATCAGTCTCACCGTAAATCTTGGATAGCAATTTCCCACTTGGAGTAATTGCATCGTTGGTCAAATAACCAAACTTCTCAAGCATGATTTTAATGAGATCGAAGCGACGGGCGATTACGTGTGTGCGATTTGCTACCCGCGTGGTCAAACCAGAGTTTTCTCGACGAAGGCGATCGGCTCTCTCGGCTATTCGAGCATGAGTCTCTCGATCACTGCAGCCATGACATGGATGTGTCCGCAGTGACTTACGCACCTCCGATAATTTCTCTTCATCGACTTCCCGAGCTTTACGTCGCTTAGTAGATAACCCTTTTTCTAGCTCCTTGATTGCGAATCTAATCTCTGCATATTCAATAAAATCACCTAGATGACAGTTGATTTCTAGTTCGAGGGTTGCGATGGCCTCCTTATTCTTACTAATCTGACGGGCCAGCCCCACAACGGCTTTATCCGCTTGAAATTGGGCAAAAGATGATTCAAGAGATGTTCGAGCACGATCTGCGCCAAATTGCGAAATTAAGTTAATCGTCATGTTGTAAGTAGGTTTGAAGGAACTCTTGAGTGGATAAGTTCGAGTTGATGCAAGGCCTGCAGCCGAAGCACTATCTATATCTTTATTCCAGAGTATTACGGCATTGCCTTCAACGTCGATTCCTCGACGACCTGCTCTTCCAGTCAGTTGGGTGTACTCCCCCGGCGTGACAGAGACATGCGATTCACCATTCCATTTAGTCAATTTCTCAAGAACCACAGTACGTGCTGGCATATTGATTCCAAGTGCGAGGGTTTCCGTGGCGAAGACAGCTTTGATCAAGCCTCTTTGAAAAAGTTCTTCCACGCACTCTTTGAAGGCTGGCAGTAGACCTGCGTGGTGCGAAGCGATTCCACGTTCGAGAGCATCAACCCATTCATGAAAACCCAAGACAAGTAAATCTTCCTCCGGAATAGTTTTTGTTTTATCCGCGATGACTTCCCTGATTTCTGATCTCTCATCTGAGTTAGTTAATCGCAATCCAGAAGTTACGCATTGGCGAACGGCGCTGTCGCATTGAGCTCTGGAGAAAATAAAAGTGATCGCAGGCAGCAAGCCCTCGCGGTCCAACTTCTCAATTACTTCAGCTCTTCCGAGCGCTTTTATAGTTGGAGTTATCTGAGAACTATCTCGCCAATTTCGCTTTGCAGAGGAGTTGTTACCATTATATTTCGAGCGAACACTTCGGAGCGATTCCTTTTCGAGCCTCAAGATTTCGGGGTTAACTTTGGTATTTGTTATGAAGAGATCTAACAGCCGATTTCCAAAAAGCACATGCTGGTATAGCGGCACCGGTCTGATTTCGCTCACGATAACTTTCATCTCTCCGCGAACCGTCTGTAACCAGTCTCCAAATTCTTCCGCATTCGACACGGTTGCAGATAGCGCGGCAACCTGGATGCTTTCCGGCAGGTGAATCAAGATCTCTTCCCACACGGCGCCCCGAAAGCGGTCAGCTAGATAATGCACCTCATCCATGACCACGTAACGTAAATCCGTCAGGGTACTCGAGGCTGAATAGATCATATTTCTAAGCACTTCTGTTGTCATGATTACTATTGGTGCCTCCGAATTTATGCTGGTATCTCCCGTTAGCAAGCCAACTTTCGAGTCACCATACATCGCACATAAATCCTGATACTTCTGATTCGATAGCGCTTTAATCGGTGTGGTGTAGAAACATTTTTTCCCCGAAGTAATCGCTAAGTAAGCGGCAAATTCACCAACTATTGTCTTGCCTGCCCCAGTTGGAGCAGCAACCAAAACTGACAAGCCACTCTCCAGGGCGTGACAACCTTGAATCTGAAAACTATCCATCTCAAAGGGATAACGCGCTATGAAAGTGTTGGTAGCTTTTTTGGCTCCACGAGCTTTGGCTTCTGCAAAACGAGCTGCGGGTGAAGTCATTTTTGTAGAGCCCATGTTCGCAAAGATTGTGGTCTTATTTCAACGGATATTGGCAACTCACCAACACGCTCACCATCTGCATATGCAACGGTATCTGCGACTAGTTTTATTTTCTTGCAACGTAAAAACTCTACGGCTGGATGCGTGACATGTTTGCCAGAATAAACTTTTGGGAAGACCTTAAGTAGTTCGATTTTGCTCACTGGATGAAGGATCATGATATCTAGGTAACCATCTTGGCGATCAGCCATCGGACAGAGCTTCATTCCACCGCCGTAAGTACCTGCATTGGCTATCGCAACTAGCATTGCGCTGAGCTTTCGCGTGGCACCATCTATATCTAACTCATAATTGATTGGTTTGAATCTATTTATCTCGACCAGAGTTGCGTAATTATATTTCATTTTACCTGTGACTACTCGATTTCTATTTGCGCGTTCGTTAACTTGGGCATCAAATCCAGTACTAAGTATCTGGCAATACTTTCGTTCTCCGCCCTCATAGGAAATAGCTCCTAGATCGACAGTTGTTGGCATCTGCTCATAAATGGCTTTGAAAATCTCATTAGGCGAAATCGTCAACAATTCGTTACTGCGCGCCACATCATTTCCAGTCCCTGCAGGGACAACGTAAATCGAGATTGAATTATCACAAGCTAGCTGGATAGCGCTGTGGACCAGACCATCCCCGCCTATAACTACTAGCGCATCGTATTTAGCTAGTTCGAGAGCTCTTGATAAATCGGGAAGTACCTGCTTAATACTCGCTGGTTCTACGGCTATGCATTCAACACCGATTTTATGGCCATAATTCGACAATCTTAAGGCGATTGATCCCGCTCTCCCCTTGCCGGAAACAGGGTTAATAAATAGTAGAACTCTACGATTACTCATCTTCACTCGAGCGTTTACTTCTAGTTCGATCTACCAGTAAGGATATTCCTCCTGCAGATAAATATAGAATGTAAAGCGGGATAGCTAGAAGAAACATAGTTATGGGATCTCCCGTAGGAGTAAAAATTGCAGAAAAAAGGGTTATTCCAAAGATTGCATAGCGCCATGGTTTCAGAATCGCTCTCCCACTTAGTATATGAGCGAGATTGAGGGCGACCAAGAACACTGGAAGTTCAAAGGCAAAGCCGAAGACGAAGATTAGTTGAGTAACAAAATTAAGATAATCATCAAATCTGACGAGATTTGTGAGTGTGGTTGGCGTGAAACTCAGGAGGACTTTTACCGCAATAGGGAGAACAAGGAACCCGGCATAAGTTCCGATCGCAAAGAAAGGAACAGCAAAAATAACAAAGAAAATCGAATTACGACGTTCCTTTTTATGTAGCCCCGGAGAGATAAAAGCCCACAGCTGGTATAGCCATAATGGAGATGACAAAAGTACGCCAACGATTATCGAAATTTTAAATTTTAAATCTATTGGCCCAAGTACGCCGTTTATATATAGGACTCCACAATTCTTAAGACCTGTAGAGGCGACTGCCTTAAGATCACAAATAGGCGAGGCAAGCGCATTTATAATCCGGTCGTAGAGGAACCAACCAACGAAGCCACCAATAACTATTCCGATGGCAGCCCGGAAAATTCTCGTTCTTAGTTCATTGAAGTGTGCGAGCAACGGCATCTTTCCTGCCTTATCGTCTCCCACTTTGTAACCTGCATTCCGTCTAGAGGATGCGAACCCGATTAGTTAGATTCGCCTTTTTCATCCTTATCAAGCTTCTTCTCGCCATCTTTCATCTCACTCTTAAAGATCTTTAAAGATTTGGCGATGGACTTAGCTGATTCTGGAAGCTTCTTGGCGCCGAATAATAAGACGAAGACAACCGCAATGATTATGAAATGCCAACCTTCGAGTCCACGCAGCATCGATATTCCCCACTCCTGCTAGTTCGTTTTACAACCTTGAAGGTGAATCTTAGTTCTAAGTAGCGCTTCTGGCCTATCTACTTCCCTGTTTTACCCGAGTTTTCTCCGTAAATCTCCAGGATTTCGCGAGCTCTATCAGCTATTTTAAGAGAGATTGCTTCTGGACTAATAACCCGAATCGAACCGCCATAACCCAAGACCGTTTTGATTAACCATTCTTCATCTATCGAATTCAAGGAAACAGTGGCCTCGTCAACTCCATCAATCTTGTTGATAATTGCCCGGTTATCCTCTAGGAAATTTCTCGCAGATTTATCGATAGTCAGGATAATTGAATTCGCACCACTATCTATTTCAGTCCTCTCGGAGCGCGTGACAAGAGCTCTCCCTGGAATTGGTTCACAGCTCAATATGCGGTCTAGTCGGAAAGTTCGGTCGCCATTGGAGGTCTCGCACCAAGCGTTAAGGTAGGCAATTTTATTTGCAATATAAATTTCTATCGGAATGATTTTACGTTCACTTCGGGTATCCCTATTTGCCCCCAGATAGACGATTTCGACAGCGGCAGATTTTGCAATGGCAGATTCGAGAATTTTCTGGACGGGTTGCTGGCGAAGCTCTTGAACCACAACGAATGGATTTTCAAATTCCAAGTTGTTCTGTAACTTTCTTTGAAGGGCCTCGATCTCAGAGCCAATTTCATCTGTGCGCAGCGATTTGATTAAATCTAGCGAGACCAATATTGAAGACATTTCTGTTCGACTCATCTTTCGGGGCCGATCCAGGCTCTGGGGATCAGAAACCGTTACAAATCCATCCTCGTAATACATATCTATAAGTTCAAGGGGCGTATATCCAGGAAGTCCACACATATGGATAAGTATTAGGTCCTCATTTATCTGCTTCTCTGATGTGCCAAAAACCTTAGCCAATTCAGTGATTGAAATACCTTGATGCTCCAGTAGATAGGGAACAAGATCAAGTGCACGAGCTGTGCGATCTAGAGCGCTTTCACTCATCGGATTACCTCCTGCAAAAGCGCAATCAGCGAGAGTTTTAGTTCAATGGGTTCAACAATTCGAACACTAGCTCCGAACCAGAGAATTTCGCGAAGGAATGCGTTCTCATTCTCGTATGCAATTTGAAAGGTATCAAATTCTTCACCTTCGGAAAGAATTGAGCCACGATTCCTCAGAATTAATCCTGACTCTTTACGAATCTCTACCTTCGCTATTCGAGCAATTTCTAAGTTCTCTGAGGGCAGGTGTTCCTGCGCGTTGAATCCCTCTGGGATTACGAATTGATTCTTCTTCTTCACTATTGTCAACGGAGAGACGAAACGCGACAATTTAAAGAGGCGAATATCCGATCGGTCAATATCGCGACCAATCAGGTACCAAAATCCATTCCAGAAAAGAACTTTATAGGGCTCTAGATGTCGCAACTTCAAACTCGCAGAGTCATAAGAGAAGGACACCTGCGATTTTGAGGCAATTGCAGATGTGATGTCATCGAGAAGTGCGGTTGGATTTTCAAAACGGTACTGAGCCCTAAAATCAAAATCAAATGTCATCGGAACACCAAGAGACTGCAATTTCCTGATGCCCGATTGTGCGCTTGGAGCAAGGATAGAATCATTCCAATAATTCGCAGCTATTGAGAGTAAAGCTAATTCGCGTCCCGTTAATTCCGGTACGGTTAATTCGTAGGATTTCTGTGGAATTCGATAACCAGGTTCATCCTCGAAGAAAATATCTAGATCGCCGACTTCGATCTCAATACCCAGAGATCTAAGGTCGTCCTTATCACGCTCAAACATCCGCTCCTTTGTTTCTTGGGTACCCTCATATCCCAGAACGTTTGAGAGAATCTCTGACTTCTTCAAATACCTTTTCGTCGCAAGAAGGGCCAATGTGAGGTTTAATAAGCGCTCCGTTTTGCGATCTGACACCAGAAAACCCTAGCGGTTTGGTAGCCTACCCGCATCAAGATTTATAACAATTTTCGCTCAAGATTAGGATTCGAGGAACGATGAATCGCAATATGTTCTCAACACACAAGAAGGCCCATCAAGCTCTGGTCTGCGTAGGAATAGCATCAGCGTTCTTACTTACTAGTTGCACGTTAGATGGTGGCACTGGCAGCGCGAATAAGGAGAGAACTATGGCAAGTACAGAGCGTGAATATCTATCAGTCTCAAATGAACCTGGCAAAGAGCCAACGATTGGGAAACCATCTGGAGATGCTCCCAGAAATTTGATTTCTCGCGACATCATCGTAGGAACTGGCACGCAAGTTGAGCCATCATCAACTCTTACTGTGCAATATGTTTTGATTTCTTGGAAGACTGGAAAAGTTCTCAGCTCATCTTGGAGTGGCCAACCAGCTATTTTTGCACTGGGTGGGGTTATCCAAGGTTGGCAACAAGGGATACCCGGAATGAAAGTTGGTGGCCGTCGCCTACTTGTCATTCCACCGGAGTTGGCTTATGGCGCTACCGGAAGTGGCCCGATTGGACCAGATGAAACTCTCGCATTTGTCGTTGACTTGGTTAACGTTACTTAAGATTTTTTAGCTCTCGGATTCATTCGTACCGTATGCACCCTTCGAGGGGCGTCTTCGTCTAGCTGGTGCGGTTGTATTTGGCGCAAGCCTTCTTGCCATGATCAGAAAAGCGGTGTGCCCAATCATGCGATGTTGCGGACGCACCGCAAGTCCTTCATGATGCCAACCTCGAACAATAGTTTCCGTACTCTCAGGTTCAGTGAAATTGACCGAACTCTTTATAGCTTCCGCAGTCTGGGAAAGTTGGGTAGTTGTGGCAACGTAAGCAATGAATACACCGCCAGGCACAAGGACGTTGGCGGACATTGAAACACATTCCCATGGAGCTAACATGTCTAGAACAACGCGATCATATTTCCTTAAATGTTCGAACTCTTGGACCGCTCCAATTTGTAAATTCCAATTCTCTGGATGCTCGCTAAAGTAATTACGGATATTCTTCTCAGCAATAACGGCAAACTCTTCGCGCTTTTCGAATGAATCAACTAAGCCGTGCTCCCCTACTGCTCTCAGCAGTGAGATTGATAAGGCCCCAGACCCAACTCCTGCCTCAAGAACATGAGCCCCAGGAAAAATATCTGCGAACCCCAAGATCATCGCCGCGTCTTTCGGGTAAACAATTGTTGCGCCACGAGGCATTGCAAGAACATAATCTGCAAGGAGTGGTTTGAATGCTAGAAATTTGAGTCCGCCAGTGGTTTCAACGACGCTTCCCTCAGGTTTCCCAACTACTTCGTTATGCACCAACCAACCATTATGGGTGTGCCATTCTTGATTGAGCTGAAGGGTAATTGTGTGCATCTTGCCCTTGGCGTCAGTCAATTGGACGCGATCGCCTACCTTGAAATTGCGATCTATTGAATCCATTAGCAAATCCTAGTGCAGAGCGAAGAGCTTCTCGACGCTGATGTCTCGCAAAGTATCTATTACTACAACTTGTTCATCAGCCACAATTTCAACAAAATGCGGAATAGCAACCACCTTTGCACCACTGGCTCTCGCCGATTCCACCCCTGTTTTTGAGTCTTCTAAAATTAAGCAATCTGAGATGTCTAAGTTGAAATACGTTGCAGCTTTTAAATAGCATTCTGGGCTCGGTTTAGGTGCGAGTACATCATCGCTGGATATTAATAACTCAAGATACTTGCCGCCAAGTGCTCGTAAGGTTGCTTCTAACATCTGTCTTGGACTTGCAGAAACCAGTGCTAATCGAACGCCGCTCTCGGAGAGCTCGCGCAAGAGTTCGAGGGCGCCAGGCATGAACTCGACACGTTCTTCAAAATCTGCGCTCACCATAGAGATAAGCGCTTCGATGAAAAATTCCGGGCTATTCTCGCCATTTAACTTGGCCGCCATGTAATTACCAGTCTTTTGAATTGGACCACCTATGCACTCGGCTTGATCAGCTAAGGTCCATTCATAATCAAACTGGGCCATCAATTTTACTTCGCTCTCAAACCACAAAGGCTCAGAATTAATAAGAGTGCCATCCATGTCGAAGAAAACCGCTTTGAATGTCATGTTGCGTTGAAGTACTTAGCTTCAGGGTGATGCACGATTATCGCAGATGTAGATTGTTCTGGATGAAGTTGGAACTCTTCACTTAGTTCCACACCTATGCGTTCGGGACTCAACAGTTCACAGAGCTGTTTCTGTTGTTCTAAATCTGGACAAGCGGGATATCCAAATGAATATCTCGAACCGCGATATCCCTGATCCAAAATCTCTGATATCTCGCGCGAATCTTCAGACGAAAATCCTAACTCTTCACGAATGCGACTATGCCAATGTTCAGCTAGAGCTTCCGTCAGTTGCACCGAAAGGCCATGAAGTTCCAAATACTCGCGATATTCATTTGCGGCAAAGAGTTTAGATGTTGCATCACTTACACTCTGACCCATTGTGACAACGTGGAATGAGACTACATCCACTTCCCCGCTGGCTTTACTTCGGAAGAAATCGCTGAGACACAATCTACGATCGCGGGTCTGCCGTGGAAATGTAAATCTGGTTCGCTCTTGACCTTTAAGTTCGCCTTCGTGATGCAAGATGATGAGGTCATTTCCTTCGCTGTAACAAGGGAAATATCCGTAAACAACCGCGGCATTTAGCCAACCATTTGCCTGAGCATCGTTAAGAAGAGTTCTAAGTCGAGGCTTGCCTTCTTCTTCAACCATTTGTTCATATTCGCCACGTTTTCCTTGCAAACCCCATTGTCCAACAAATAACGCTCTCTCATCGAGCGCTCCCAAATATGAAGCGAGTGGAATTCCCTTAACTATCTTTGAACCAAAAAACGGCGGGACAGGAACTTCATTTAGCGAGGAAACATCACTTCTCTCGGTATCAAGATTTGGTGCCCGATTGGCGCGAGTATTAGGAGTACGTCTCTGTCGCAACGGCGGAAGCGTTGCCGAAGCATCGCCTCGTTTCATCGACATCATCGAATCCATCAAACTTAGGCCTTCAAAGGCATCCTTTGCATAGCGGACTGTTCCGTCGAAAGTATCTGCGAGATCTTGCTCGACAAAACTGCGGGTAAGCGCAGCGCCACCAAGAATAATCGGCCACCTATTCGCTAGCCCTCTGGAAGATAGTTCTTCTAGATTCTCTTTCATAATCACGGTCGATTTAACTAAAAGCCCTGACATACCAATCACATCAACATTAGAAGTAGTCGCGGCCTCGATGATTTGATTTACCGTCTGCTTAATTCCGATATTGACTGTTGAATAACCATTGTTCGAGAGAATTATGTCAACCAAATTCTTTCCGATGTCGTGAACGTCTCCCTTGACGGTCGCAAGAAGGATCTTTCCCTTTCCCGCATCATCACTCTTCTCCATATGGGGTTCCAAAATCGCAACAGCAGTCTTCATGACCTCCGCTGATTGAAGAACGAAGGGAAGTTGCATTTGACCACTGCCGAAGAGTTCGCCGACAGTTTTCATGCCGGCGAGTAAATGTTCGTTTATTATTACTAGTGGCTTGATCCCACTCGTCATCGCCTCCTGCAAATCTGCTTCGAGCCCAACCTTTTCGCCGTCGATAATTCGTCGTTCTAGCCGTTCAATTAACGGGAGGGCGGCCAATTCTGCTGCTCGCGATACCTTGGAGGACTTAGTTTCGACGCCATCGAAAAGTTCGAGAAAAATAGTTAGTGGATCATATGTGCAATTCCCATCCGCATCGAAAGTCCGGCGGTCATAAACTAGATCAAGGGCAACTTCGAGTTCCTTAGGTGCAAGTCGCGCAATCGGGGTGATTTTAGATGGATGAACAATCGCAGAATCTAGACCAGCCTTTACCGCTTCTGCCAAAAATACCGAGTTCAAAACTATTCGTGCAGCTGGATTAAGACCGAAAGAGACATTAGAAACTCCTAAAGTCGTTTGGACCTCAGGGTATTTAGCTTTCAACGCCGCTATTGCGTTCAAGGTTTCAATCCCATCGCGCCGAGTTTCCTCTTGGCCGGTAGCAATCGGAAATGTTAGACAATCAATGAGAATATCCCCTACCAACATTTTCCAATTCTTTGTGAGATCTTCAATCAACCTAGTTGCGACAGCAACCTTCCAATCGCAAGTTCGAGCTTGTCCAGTTTCATCGATTGTTAAGGCAACAACTGCGGCGCCATGTTCCTGAACCATCGGCATAATTCGGGCAAATCTAGAAGTTGGGCCGTCCCCATCTTCATAATTCACTGAGTTGATAATCGAACGACCACCTAAATGCTCTAATCCAGCTTTCAAAACTGCAGGCTCTGTCGAATCTAGAACTATCGGCAAGGTAGAACTAGTCGCTAACCGAGAAGCTAATTCGTTCATATCAGATACGCCATTTCTGCCAACGTAATCAACTGACAAGTCCAACATATGTGCGCCATCACGGATTTGGTCTCGTGCAATTTCGATGCAGCTCTGCCAGTCTTCAGCGAGTAAGGCATCCCGGAATGCTCGGGAACCATTCGCGTTAGCGCGCTCCCCAATCGACATATACGTTAAGTCCTGGCGAAATGGAACAAATTGGTAGAGCGAAGAAGCGCCAACTTCTTTAGTGATTTTCCGTGCGGATATCGCATGGCCGGCCAATTTCGATACGACAGCTTTAAGGTGTGCCGGCGTCGTGCCGCAACATCCACCAACAAGAGTTAGCCCGTAGGACTCAACGAATTCCGACAGATAACTTGCGAGCTCATCTGGGCCTAACGGATATGTAGCACCAGTTGCGCCCAATTGCGGAAGCCCAGCATTTGGCATAACAGAAATACCAATCGAGCTATTTTTGGCTAGCACTCGTAGGTGCTCGCTCATTTCTGCGGGGCCAGTCGCACAATTCAATCCAATTAAATCTATATTTAAAGGTTCTAACGCATTTAGCGCCGCTCCGATTTCAGAGCCAAGCAACATTGTTCCAGTAGCTTCCACTGTTACTTGTGCGATTAAGACAATATCCCTCGCGCAACTGTCGATTGCACTACGCGCACCATTGATAGCTGCTTTCGCCTGCAGAAGATCTTGAGTTGTTTCAATCAGAAGCGCATCTACTCCACTATCAATCAAACCTTTGGAGGCTTGCCCATAAGCTTCTTTAAGTTTTACATACGTTGTGTGACCCAGAGTTGGAAGCTTCGTTCCCGGTCCGAGTGAGCCTAGAACCCAGCGTGGTTTATCTTTACTTGAAAATTCTTCTGCAACCTCCACCGCCAATTTTCCACCCGCATACGCCAACTCATAAATGCGATCTTCAATTCCATATTCGGCTAAATTCGCCCAATTTGCTCCGAAGGTATTGGTCTCGATGGCATCAACGCCAACTTCTAAATAGCGCCGATGAACCGACTTAACCATCTCGGGCTGCGAAACATTGAGAATTTCATTACAACCTTCGTATCCTTGGAAATCCTCGAGAGATGGATTCGCTTCCTGCAGCATGGTGCCCATGGCACCGTCAGCGATTATGACTCGCTCTGACATGGCTATGCGGAGAGTTGAAGGTTTTTTCATGTGAGAGAAGGTTACCTTAGAGCGCTAATCCTAAAACCGCATCTAAGAACCTCGAGAGATCGCCGACACTTCCGCCAGTAAGGCCCTTTTCGGTATCAGAGACCCAGCCATCGACAATCTCCAGTGCGAGTGGAGTATTCAAATTATCCCCAATGCTTGCTGCTATCGCGAGGATTATTGGATTTGTTGGTGCAACCTCTGTTCTTGAGAGCGCGCTTCGAATCCGACTAACACGCAATCTAGAATCCAATAAAATTGATTGATGCCACATCCGATCCTCCGCATAATGGGAAGCCAAAAGTGCGAATCTGATCTCCATTGCATCAAATTCTTGCTTCAATAAATTCGAAACTAAAACTAAATTGCCTTTACTTTTACTCATTTTTTCACCATCTAGTCCGACCATGCCGGCGTGAACATAGCTTCTAGCAAAACTTCTGCCGCTCAAAGCCTTTCCAATCGCGGCGGTCATGAAATGATGAGGAAATTTCAAATCACTCCCCCCACCCTGTAAATCCAATTCGAAATTCGAATAAACTGCTTCTCGTGTACCTTCTTCTAAATACTGCGAACCCACGAGGTTGTACAAGGCAATAACTGAGCACTCCACATGCCATCCCGGCCGACCAAAACCCATCTGCGAGCTCCATCCTGGCTCACCATCCTTATTGCCCAACCAAACAATCGGGTCAAGTGGATTCTCTTTGCCAGTAGTTGTCGGATCCCCACCACGTTCTGAAAATATTTCGAGGGCTTCTTCTAGTGGTAAGTCCAATTGCGATAAAAATTGGGAAATTCTGAAGTAAACATTTCCAGCTAGTTCGTATGTGTGACCCTTAGTTACCAATTTTTCAATCGCTTCAATTATCAGCAGCATCGAATCCGTTACCGAAACATAATTTTTCGGAGGAAGAATCCGAAGCGCAGACATATCACTGGTAAAAAGCGCCACTTGGGACTCCCCTAGCTCCTTCCATGATTTGTTATCACGCTTGGCCCTCTCAAAGAGCGGATCATCAATGTCGGTTATATTTTCAACAAAATCAACTCGACGACCAGAAAGCTGGAGATAGCGATTTATCAGGTCGAAAGTAAGATATGTAGCCGCATGGCCTAAGTGCGTGGCGTCGTAGGGGGTAATACCGCACACATACATTCTAAAAATACTATTTTGAGAAAGATTATGTACCTCGCCCGATTGCGTTGCTATTAGTAACGGCGGTAGTTCAACCGAGACGGGAGGAAGGGCAAGGGACGGCCAACTTTTCTCTGAATTGCTCACTGCTCCATCTTAGATTAATTACCGTTGAGAATCTTAATAAGGAGGCCAGGGAATCGCAGGCCAATTGGGGTTTGGTAGTGGAAATTTTCTGCTCTCTATAAGCCTCAAGCATCTTGATTTCAAAGCTGAAATTTCGGCCTCGGTAATAAAACTACTGAGATATGTCTCATCTATTTCCTGGAGAATTTCGGAGATGTTTTCAACTTCCGAGTCGGTCAAATTCTGATCAGCAAATTGCCAAATGACTGTTCGCAATTTATCTTCTTCGTGAAGACTTACACCATGATCACATCCAAATAATTGACCGTCTTTAGCTAGCAAAATATGGCCAAATTTACGATCCGCATTATTAATGATCGCATCAAAGATTGCCAAGCTACGCAGGCGAGGGTCTTGGCTCTGTGCAAATTTAACGACATCAATCTCTTCATCTACATCAATCCAAATTTGTGCAGCTCCCATACCAAAGGGGCCATCTCGGAGTACGGTTTTGGGAACTAAATTGAATTTGCCCAATTCACTGATGTAGTACGCGATAACTTCACGGGATGCTAAATTCCCATCCGGAAAATCCCAAAGGGGTCGTTCCCCCGCAATCGGTTTGTAGATAACCTGGCCAATTTCTGGAAGAACACATAAGAGTGAAGCATTCGAAGCATCAACTAAACGGCCGATAACCTCAAGTTCACTATTCTCAATTGTAAATCCACTAGATTCTCTAGATTCTCTAGATTCAAGAGATGTCATTTTTCTATCTCCGATAACCATTGGCCCGAGGACAGAGATGGCCCGCTGGATCAATAGCTAATCCGCAGAATGGACATGGTGGACGACCAGCGGTGAGTATTGCTTCTGCCCTGTTACAAAACCCTTTTACTTGATTCAATCGAACAGTTAGTCGTAGTAAGTCTGGTGGATCCTCTACGTCGGCCAAATCCTCTTCGACTGAAATCAATTCGGTAAATTCTCCATCCGCTATTGATTGAATCTCTACGCTCACTCTCTGCATCTCTGGATCCCAGGCTATCCCCATAACTCCCGCCTGAAACTCTTCGTCGATTGGAAATTCCAAACTTTCGTTATCTACAGTTGCCGCCAAACCGATTTCATCAAGACTTGCCAATTTGCTTCGACGAACTTCGGTGATCAACTCTTTCAAGCGCTCGGTCAGCGCAATTACCTGTGATTTTTCAACTGCAACAGTTGTTGTTCCAACTATGGAGGCTACTTGAATGAAAAAAGCTCTCTCACCAGGGGCTCCCACTGTTCCCACGATAAAACGACTAGCAGCTTCGTGGTTAAAAATAATTCGTTCACTCATCTTTGAGTCACCGCCCGCTACCGCCACCTAGATTAAATTTCGAGCTTCTCCTATTTAACGGCACGCTCTGTGAAAGATGGGATGTTTGGTTCACGGAGATAACACGAGTTTGATCGCCCATAATAGAAATAATGGATATAGATGCGGGATCAATCGTGAAACGCTGAAGTTGGTCGAGATGAGCACCAGCAAATCCAGCAACAATTGCTTTAATGACATCACCGTGAGAACAGATGAGAATATTCTTGCCAGGAATTGCCATATTACGGACGCTCTCGAGCGCCCGATTCTGCATCTCAACGAAACTTTCGCCATTGGGAAATCTGACCATACTTGGGCGCTCTTGAATCGTGCGCCAGAGTTTGTTGCGCGACAAAATTAATAATTTTTTGCCTGACCAATCCCCGTATTCCATCTCTATTACGCCTGGCAATTTCTCTATTTTTGGTGCTGATTTAGAGAGAAGAATCGGCTTCACGGTATCTAAACATCTCGGCAATGGACTGCTAAAAATTCCCGCGAATTCAATTCTTGATAGATATTCGGCGGCGGCTTTGGCTTGAATCTCACCATCAGGAGTTAGCCGTACGTTGAAATCTCGGCCGGCCAGTATCGACTTAGCATTTGCTGTCGAGTGACCATGGCGCAGCAGGTAAATAACTGC
>Ga0194060_10001097_pt1 | contig 19520 bp, 16 predicted proteins | sample SepL225m_MetaG_FD_163427 | JGI IMG/M metagenome (GOLD analysis project Ga0194060, IMG submission 163427) | Anoxic zone freshwater microbial communities from boreal shield lake in IISD Experimental Lakes Area, Ontario, Canada - Sep2016-L222-5m | ecosystem: Environmental > Aquatic > Freshwater >... | reverse complement strand
CGATTATGAATTAATTGCCGATTTAGTGAAAGAGAAAGTAAAGGCCATTGTTTGTATGGGTACCGACAATAAAAAAATTATTGAATTTTTCAAGGATAAAGTAAAAACAATTGTGGAAGTAGATAGCGCTAAAAAAGCAGTAAATGCTTCTTTCAAATTAGCAGAAAAAGGAGACTTGGTTTTAATGAGTCCAGCTTGTGCAAGTTTTGATTTATTTAAAAATTACGAGGACAGAGGTCGTCAATTTAAAGAGTCTGTAAAAGAATTATAATTTTATGTTTAACGAAACTACAGACAAACTATTTTCACAAATGCCCACTATTGGTGGGATGAAAGAACATTTAGACCAAAGAACTAGAGGGGATAAATACATATGGGGGTTAGTCATTGTTTTATCTCTTATTTCTATATTGGTAGTATATAGTGCTACTGGTTCATTGGCCTATAAAATGTATCGTGGAAATACAAGTGTGTATTTATTTAAACAAGTGGTATTTACTTTAGTGGGTTTACTGGTCATATTTGGTTTGCACCGCGTGAACTATACTGTCTTTTCAAGAATAGCCACTATTTTATTTATGTTGTCTATTCCTTTATTAATATATACTTTATTTTTTGGAGCCAAAATTAATGAAGGTAGTAGGTGGATCAAGTTGCCTATTATTAATTTAACTATTCAGACAAGTGATTTAGCCAAGTTGGCTTTGTTTATGTATTTGTCTAAAATGCTGAGTAAGAAACAGGAAGTCATCAAGGATTTTAAAAACGGATTTCTACCTGTGATCACACCTGTATTAATTATTTGTGCATTAATTATGCCAGCGAATTTATCGAATGCATTATTGACAGGTGCTACTTCCTTATTATTAATGTTTATTGGTAGAATAAGTATTAAGCATATTTTATTAACCATATTAGTGGCCCTAATACCAGTGACCATTATTGTAGGCGTAGCCATGGCTACTCATTCAAGTAAGTCGGTTGCAGGCAGTCCTGTGGTAGCAGAAAAAATGAAAGGCTATGGTCGTTTTGGTACCTGGGTATCTAGGGTGCAAGATTTTATGTATGCCAAGGACAATGAAGTGCCCTATCAAGTGCAGCAAGCAAAAATTGCAATTGCGAACGGTGGTATTTTTATGGGATTAGGCCCAGGCAATAGTAGACAAAGAAATTTTCTTCCTCAAGCCTATAACGATTTTATTTATGCAGTCATTATAGAAGAGTATGGATTATTAGGCGGGGCCTTTATAATTTTCATCTATATCGTTTTCTTATTTAGATGTATAAGAATATTTAGAAGATGTCCCTATGCCTTTGGCGCCTTTCTAGCGCTAGGATTAAGTTTCACTTTAATTATACAGGCCATTGCAAATATGGCAGTGAATGTAAATATCGTACCCGTTACCGGTGTGACTTTGCCGCTAGTTAGTATGGGAGGAAGCTCCTTCATATTTACTTGTTGCTCTATTGGACTCATATTAAGTGTAGCTAGAAACGTAGAACAAATGGAAGGTAAAGCACCAGAAGAAACAGAAATTGAAATACCAGCCGATAGCGAAAATGTAGACACAGAAAATAATGTCATTGAAGCAAAAGCATAATATACTACGCATCATCATTGCAGGTGGTGGCACTGGAGGACATATCTTCCCAGCCATTGCTGTTGCGCAGGCTATCAAAAAATTAGCGCCTGATGCGGCTATCTTATTTGTGGGTGCTTTAGGAAAAATGGAGATGGAAAAAGTACCTCAGGCGGGATTTCCAATTCAAGGTATTACTATTGCAGGTTTTAACAGGTCTCAACTATTTAAAAATATTAGACTGCCTTGGAAATTAGTAAAAAGCTTTTTTCAAGTAAGTGCTATTTTTAAGTCGTTCAAGCCCAATGCGGTATTTGGAGTGGGAGGCTACTCAAGTTTTCCTGTTTTGAAATATGCACAAACAAAAAATATTCCTACTTATATTCATGAGTCCAATGCCTTTGCAGGCAAGGCCAATACTTGGCTTGCAAAAAATGCTACTAAAATATTTACGGGCACTTTAGGTATGGAATCGTTTTTCCCTGCTACTAAAATTTTAGTAACTGGCAATCCAATTCGAAAAAATATTATTGAACATAATTATACCAAAGAAACAGCGTTGCAAGTTTTTGGTTTAGAAGCGGCTAAAAAAACTATTTTAATTATGGGTGGAAGTTTAGGGGCTAGTTCTATAAATAAAGCTATTCAAGCCAATTTAGTTTCCTTTTTTGAAAAAAATATTCAATTAATATGGCAAACGGGTAAACCTAATGCTGAACTATATGCGCAGTCGGCGCATAGTTATGAAAATATATTCGTGCATTCCTTTATTGATAATATGAGTGCTGCTTATGCCGCTGCAGATATTGTCATAAGTAGGTCTGGTGCTATGGCGGTTGCTGAAATTTGTATTACAGGCAAGCCCGCTGTTTTTGTGCCTTATCCACTAGCTGCAGAAGACCATCAGACTTATAATGCAATGACCCTAGTCAATAAAAATGCAGCTGCTATGGTGAAGGATAAAGAAGTTGGTAAAGATTTAATACCTACTGTCCTTCAATTATTAGGAAGTGAGGAGCAAATGCAAGCAATGAAAAATAATATAAAGGCCTTTGCTTTTAGTAATGCAGATGAAGTGATAGCGAAAGAAATTTTGAAACAAATAAATGAGTAGTTGAAAGATGAATCCGTTAACAAATTGTAAGAACATTTATTTTATTGGTATTGGAGGCATTGGTATGAGTGCTTTAGCAAGGTATTTTAATACGCAAGGCGTAGTTGTAAGTGGATACGATAAAACCCCTACGCTATTAACCGATGCTTTAATAGAAGAAGGCATTCAAATTCATTTTGAAGACGATATATCTAAAATAGATAAAGCGGCCACAGTGATTGTATACACACCAGCCATACCAAGTTCGCATGGTGAATTAAATTATTATAGAGACAAGGGCTACTTGGTCGTGAAAAGAAGTGATGTACTTCAGTGGATTACGGAGAATGCTTTCACTATTGCCATTGCAGGAACCCATGGTAAAACCACCACCACTTCCATGACAGCGCATATACTTCGTCATACAGGTTTTGGTTGTAATGCTTTTTTAGGAGGCATTGCTACTAATTATGGTACTAATTTTTGGAGCCATGAAAAAAATGTAGTGGTGGTAGAAGCCGATGAGTATGATCGTAGCTTTTTAAAACTAGCACCCAATATTGCTGTCATTACTGCGGTTGACCCAGACCATTTAGATATTTATGGAACAGCAGAAGAAGTAGTTAAAGCCTTTGGTGAGTTTTCGGATAAAATAAAACCAGGCGGTGTACTTATACAAAAATGGGGTACTGAATTTAATACCAATACAAGCAATAAGACAGTGCTTTCTTATGGATACAACCATGATAAAGCTTCTTATCATACTATTAATTTAAAAGTGGTAGACGGTTCTTATCAATTTGATTTAGTACATCCAGCAGGTATTTGCAAGGATATAGTACTGAATATGGGAGGCTTACATAATGTTGAAAATGTAAGTGCGGCTATTGCTATTGCACTAAGCTTAGAAATAGAGGAAATAAAAATAAAAGAGGCAGTGGCTAGTTTTGCTGGTGTTAAAAGAAGATTTGAGTATAAGGTGAAAACAGCAAACAAAGTTTTGATAGACGATTATGCGCATCATCCTGAAGAATTAAACGCTTTAATAAGCGGTGTGCGCAGTTTATATCCCCATGAAAAAATGGTACTAGTATTTCAACCGCATTTATATAGTAGAACCAAGGACCAATGCGATGGTTTTGTAGAAACTTTAGACAAGGCAGACGAAGTCATCTTACTACCTATTTATCCAGCGCGTGAACTTCCTATGGAAGGAGTGAGTAGCGAAATGTTATTAGAGAAAATGAAACTGAAGCATAAAAAAATAATGTCTAAAGAAGAATTATTTGCATGGGCGGCTAGCAGTTCAGACAAGCTTATTGTAATGGCAGGCGCAGGCGATATTGATACCTGTATATTAAAAGTTCAAGAAATTCTTACCCAATCATAAATGAAGCACTGGCAAACCATATTAGTTAGAGTTCTTTGGAGTATTGCAGGCGCAGCACTTATTGTATTATTTGTGGTAGCCTGGAGGGCTAAGGAAGAAAAAAAATGTACATCTATTCAAATTGAATTAGTCGGAGAAAATACCGCTGCCTTATTCATGGATGAAAAAGAAATTTTACAAATTATTAATACGCAAGGTGTAAAAGTAGGTTTGCCCATAGGTGCAGTGAATTTAAATACACTAGAAAAATATTTACAAACTATTCGTTGGGTTAAAAATGTAGAATTATTTTTAGACAACACGCAATCTCTACAAGTAAAAATAGAACAGCGTATACCTATTGCGCGTATTTTTACCGCTTCAGGGAATTCTTTTTATATTGATAAAGAAGGCTTACAATTACCCTTGAAACAGCTTACTGTATTGCGTTTGCCGGTTTTCACTAATTTTCCATCAGACCAAGAAAAACTATCTAAACCCGATAGTTTATTATTAAATGATATTGTACATTTTACCAAAGCTGTACAAACCGATTCATTTTTCTTGGCCCAAACTGCTCAAGTAAATATTGCTACCAATGGCGATTTTGAATTGGTACCTACTGTAGGGGATCATATAGTATTAATTGGGTCAGTAGATAATATAGAAGATAAATTAAATAGGCTCTATACTTTTTATAAAAAAGTTTGGGTGCAAAGTGGATTAAATGCCTATCAAGTAATTGACTGTCGTTTCGATAATCAAATTGTAGCGCTTAAAAAAGGCATGCAACCTATACAGTTTTTGGCAAGTGATTTACCAATGAAGGACACAGTAGCAGCTCTAGCTGTAAAAGCAGATACGGTTAAAACTACTGTTAAAATCCCTGCCAATACTACTAATCCGGCTACACTAAATACCCCTAAAATTGCCCCGGTGATTACCCCTAAAATTGCTCCATTGGCTAGTCCAAAAATAGCCACAACAAATGGTTCAAAAACAGCAGTCAAAACCCCCTCTAAAACAGCTGTAAAACCGGCGCCTAAAAAAGGGGTGAAAATACTTACTAAAACAAGTACAAAAACAGACAATAAATCTAAATCAAAATCGTTAATTAAAGTGAAGCAGTCTGCCAAGGCGTTAATGCCCCAAAAGAAGGCTTCCACAACAAACAACTAAAAAACAACAAAATGAGTCAGCACGAATCACCCATTATCGTAGGTCTTGATATTGGAACCACAAAAATCGCTGCCATCGCAGGAAGAAAGAATGAGTTCGGTAAGTTAGAAATCTTAGGATTTGGGCGTGCCAACAGTAATGGTGTTCAACATGGTCAGGTTTTGAATATTGACCAAACCATCAAAGCCATTCAACAAGCTTTACAAAACTGCCAATTAAGCAATCCCGATTTAGAAGTGAACGAAGTATATGTGGGTATTGCAGGTCATCATATCAAAAGCTTACAAACAAGAGGAGATCAAGTGCGTCAAGACGCCGAGAATGAAATACAAGCTTGGGAGATTGAGCAACTCATCAACAATCAAAGAAAAACATTTATTCCTGCAGGAGATCAAATCATTGATGTGATTCCGCAAGAATTTCATGTAGATAATAACCAAAACATCAAAGACCCAGTAGGGGTGAATGGTGTGAAAGTGGGTGCCAACTTTTTAATCTTAACAGGAGATAGAAACGCGATTAGAAATATTAATCGTTCTGTTGAAAGAAGTGGTTTAATCACCAAAGATTTAGTCTTACAACCTTTAGCTTCTGCAAGTGCTGTTATGAGTGATGTAGATATGGAAGCTGGTGTGGCTATTTTAGATATTGGTGGTGGAACCAGTGACCTTGCTGTATTTTACGAAGGTGTATTAAAGCATACAGCGGTGATACCTTTCGGTGGTGAGAATATTACCAATGATATTAGAATGGGATTGGGTGTTTTAAAAAGTCAAGCAGAAGCCATGAAGGTTCAGTTTGGTAGTGCTTTAACAGATGAAGCAAAAGCCAATGCCTATGTAACTATCCCAGGTTTGAAAGGAATGCCAGCCAAAGAAATTAGTGTTAAAAGTTTAGCAGGTATTATTCAAGCAAGAATGAGTGAGATACTTGATTTTGTTACTTATCACTTAAAGCAAGTGGGTATGGATAGTCGCATGTTAAATGGAGGTGTAATTTTAACAGGGGGCGGTTCTCAATTGAAACATTTAATTCAATTAACTGAATATATTACTGGTTTGAATGCAAGAATAGGTTTACCTAATGAGCATTTAGCACCGAATCATATTGAAGAATTAAAGAAACCCATGTATTCAACATGTATTGGTTTAATCTTGAAAGGATATAACGACTACGAGCAAAACCATAAAGTATTTACAGAGACCTTTAAGAAAGTGGAAGTGCCTAAGTCTTTAACTGTAAATAATACAGGATCTGCGAATGGTTTAACAAGCCAAAGAGTAGAAGCAAAGCCAGTTCCCACTACTTTAACAGCAGAACAAATCGAGAAAAGAAAGAGTAAATTCTGGGATCGATTCAAGAACAATCTCATTGAAATATTCAGCGAGGAAGATGACAAATTATTGCCATAATATTTACCCACATTATGGTTATAAAAAATCAATAGAATAAAATCTAAAAAAGGTAATTTCGATATAACTAACTAAGAACGAACCATCTAACTAACCCATCTAAACACAAAAAAATGATTCAATTTGACTTGCCAAAGCAAAAATCATCCATCATCAAGGTCCTCGGCGTAGGCGGCGGTGGAAGCAATGCTGTCAACTTTATGTTTAATCAGAATATTGAAGGAGTTGATTTTATTATCTGCAACACCGATTCTAAAGCGATTGAGCAAAGTACAGTGCCCAATAAAATTCAGTTAGGACCACATTTGACACAAGGTTTAGGGGCAGGTGCCGATCCTTCAGTAGGAAAGTTAGCAACAGAAGAATCTTTAGATGAGATTAGAAAAATATTAGAAGTAAATACCCGCATGGCATTTATTACCGTGGGTATGGGTGGTGGAACTGGGACAGGTGGCGCTCCCATTATTGCTCAAATTTGTAAAGATTTAGGCATATTAACTGTAGGCATTGTAACTACTCCTTTCGGATTTGAAGGACCACGCAGACAAGCACAAGCCGAGGAGGGTATTAAGCAATTGAAACCATTAGTAGATACATTACTTGTTATATCAAATGATAAATTACGTGTTCAATACGGTAATTTAAAAATGAAAGAGGCTTTCACAAAAGCGGACAACGTTTTAGCTACTGCAGCAAAATGTATCACCGATGTTATTAATAGCCGCGGTCATATTATTGTAGATTTTGCAGATGTATGTACCGTAATGAAAAATGGTGGTGTAGCTATTTTAGGTAAAGCAGAAGTAGAAGGAGAGAATAGAGCACAAAGAGCTATTGAAGAAGCCTTGAATTCACCTTTATTAAATGACAATGATATTAGAGGTGCAAAATGGATCTTATTAAATATTAATAGTGCAGAAGGAGATTATGAGTGTTCAATGGATGAATTAGAAACCATTAATAATTACTTACGCGAGCGTACAGGAGAAAATTCTGATGTAATTATGGGTATGGGCTATGATGCAACATTAGGTCAAAAATTAGGTATAACCCTTATTGCAACTGGTTTTGAGCATAAGGACCCATTCCAAAAGCAAACACCAAAAAAAGCTGAGGCTCCTGTTGAAGAAAAAATTGTAATGACATTGGTTTCTGAAGAAGCCAACAATGATACAAGCAATTTAATGACTGCCCCTACCGAAGCGGTAGCCGAAACTCCAACAGAAGAGCCAAAAACCGAAGAGCCTATAATAGGTGACAGTTATTTTACTTTAGGAGAGGAAGCGGTAGAAGCTATTGAGGAAGTAGCTGCAATAGTGGAAGAAGAAGTAATGAGTGTGCATGAAGTAGATGAAATTTCAGAAAAAGAATATGAAGCTGAAATAGATGCACAAATTAGCATTGCAGCAAATGAAGTGATGGAGGAAATGGTAAGTCAACCAATCGTTTTTGAAATTAACGATGTATATGAGGGTGAAGATTTGGAAGAAGCGGAGGAAGTAGTAGTGAATGAAGTGGAAGAAGAAGTGCTAGTGGCAAGTTTTCAAGAAGAAGACTTGGAAGAAGAGGTAGAAGTGGTAGTAGAAGAGCAAGTAGAAGATGAAATAGAAGAGGAAGTTATAGTAAGTGAATTAGTAACGCCAGTGGCTGAAACGAATCATTTCATTTTAACAAAGCCTACTAATATTTATGCAGCGCATACTGAAGAAGAGCCATCAATAGAAGAGATGGAGGAAATGCCAGTCATTAAGGAGATGGAAGCGTTTGAAGAAGAAGAAATGGAGGAAATGGAAGAAATGGAGGAGATGGAAGAAATGGTAATGCAAGATGATTTAGCTGTTACAATGCAAGAAATAGTTGAAGAAGAATTAATCGAGGAAACTATAGTAGAACAAGTAATACCTGAGATGGTAGAAGAAGAAAAAGCAGAGGAAGAACTTGTTGAAGTAGCTGAGATAAGTATGCAAGCAGCTCCAGTACAAGAGCCTGTTGTATATGAGAGCTCATTTAGAATGGAAGAAGAACCTACTATGCAACTAGTGATGAGAGAGGAGTCTTCTTTTAATTCAAATCAGAATTCTTCAAAGCAACATCCTTCTTCATTTGATATGCCTATCGATGACGCAGAAGAACAAAGAAGAAAAGTAGCTGAGCGTATTCAGAAATTAAGAAACTTATCTTTCAATATAAACAGCGCCTCTGATCCTAATAATGAATTTGATGCAGTGCCTGCTTATGTAAGAAGAAACTTAGATTTGTTTGGTAATACCATGGCTTCTGTAGAAAACTATTATAGTAAGTATACAGTGGAAAAAGATGAGAATAACCAAACTCAAATCTCTACCATTAATACTTTTTTAGACGGTAAAAAACCAGATTAAACTTGTTTTTTGTGTACAGTTGATTTTAGTTGTAACCCCACCCCTTAAAAAGGTGGGGTTTTTTGTTGTATTTTTACTCCATGCAAACAGTACTTATTACAGGTGGAACAGGAATGATTGGTCAGGCATTGGCTAAGCAGTTAATAGCTAATGGCTATGAGGTAATAATACTATCCAGAAACCCTAAAAGGTCTAGTAGGCAGCATTTATCTTATGCGAAATGGGATGTAGAAAAAGGAGAAATTGATGTACACGCTTTAGTAAAAGCAAATATAATTGTGCACTTAGCAGGAGAAGGCGTAGCCGATAAAAGGTGGACCGTGAAAAGAAAGCAAGCCATTGTAGATAGTAGGGTGCAGTCGGGTAATTTATTGGTGAAAGCCTTAAGTGAAAATAAACACCAGGTAAAAACATTTATAGCAGCTTCTGCCATTGGATGGTATGGTCCAGATACAGCAAAGAGTTTGGAAGATGGTTTTGTAGAAACCGATGCTGCTGATGATTCTTATTTAGGTAATACTTGTAAGTTATGGGAGCAGAGCACTGCAGCCATAGGAGATATGGGTATTCGACTAGTAAGACTTAGAATTGGAATTGTATTTAATAAAAAAGGTGGAGCGCTGGCTGAATTTTTAAAGCCCGCCAAGTTTGCTTTAGCTACCATACTGGGTAATGGTAAGCAAATAGTAAGTTGGATACATCATCAGGACTTATGTAAAATGATTCAGTATGCGATGGAGACCCCTGCTGTACAAGGAGTGTATAATGCAGTGGCACCAAACCCTGTGACGAATAAAAAATTAGTATTAACCATTGCTAAAAATACCTATCCCATATATTTTCCTGCTTTTGTGCCAGCATTTTTACTTAAAATAATGTTGGGAGAGATGAGCATTGAAGTATTGAAAAGCACAAAAGTGAGTGCGCAAAAAATACAGGACGCAGGTTTTGTATTTGATTATCCCAATGTAGAAGAAGCTATTATTGACTTAATAAAGTAATAAGAGGGGCGATACTAAATTTATCAGACCTACTAATTTTTAGCAGCTACTCTTTCCAAAATCTACTAATACCATAATGGGCGACTTCTAATTTCTTATAGGTCTTCCAGAAGTAATTACCGATTGTATTCTTTCCAAAGTTTTCTTCTGTCCACATAAACTTAAGAAGGCTTCTCTTTCTAAATCAAGTAAGTATTGTTCGTTTACTAGTGTAGGTTCACTTAAATCGCCACCGCACATTACATAGGCTAATTTTTTAGCGACTAATGCATCGTGATCAGTTGCATAACCTGCTCTCCACATTCCATTAATACCTGCGTAAAGCGCTCCTAGGCCTGCTTTTCCAAGTACTTTAATGTCTTTTCTTTGTTGTGGTTGTGTATAGCCAGCTTTAAATAATTGTAATGCTTGTTCTTTTGCATTCGCAATGCGGCGTGATTGATTGAGTACAATAAAATCTTGTCCTTTTCTTAATATACCCATATCCATGGCTTCACTAGCAGAAGTAGCTACTTTGGCAGTAGCAATATTCATAAATCTCTTATTTAGGGTAATAGTTTCTGGTTCGTCTGTATGCATTTCATCGGAAGCGCGTAAAACAAATTCTTTAGTACCGCCACCACCTGGAATAACACCAATACCTAATTCCACTAAACCTACATAGGTTTCAGCTGCAGCACAAATACTATCGGCATGTAAATTCATTTCACATCCACCACCTAAGCAAAGTCCATGTGGAGCAATGACTACAGGAACAGAAGAGTAGCGCACACGCATCATTGTATTTTGGAAAGTACGAATGGCCATATCTAATTCCTCATAGTCTTGTTCAATAGCTAACATAAATATCATGCCCACATTCGCTCCGGCGCTAAATAAATTACCATCGTTGGCTATAACTAGTCCATTATATTTTTCTTCAGCAATTGCAATAGATTTATTTAATCCTTCTAATACTTCTCCTCCAATACTATTCATTTTGGTATTCCAACTAAAACCTGCAACACCATCTCCAATGTCTACTAAATGGCAAGCAGAGTTTTTCCAAATAGTTTTTTCTTGAAAGTCAGATAAGATAATAAATGAATCGGCACCTGGTATTAATTTATACGCTTCTGTTGCTACATCATAATAAAAACGCTTGCCGTCTTGTACTTTATAGAAGCTTAATCCTTTTTGAGACATCTTCTCCACCCAAGCTGCCACTGCGTATCCGCCTGCTTTCATATCGGTAATAACTGTTGCAATATCAAGTGCATCCCAGGTTTCAAAAGCGCCAATCTCCCAACCAAAACCTGCTTTTAAGGCGTCGTCTAAGCGGTACAACTCGTCGCTAATTTCTGGAATTCTATGACTTACATAAGAAAATAATGCAAAATGAAACTGTCTTACAAATTCACCTGCTTTGTCTTTTGCTTGGTATAAAGATTTTATTCTGCCTGGTAAACTTTCAATGGCTTTAGCGGCTCCAATAGAAGCCATTTTAGTTTTCACGCGTGGCTCGTATTCAAAAGTTTTTAAATTCAGGGTTAATATTTCTTTAGAGGTAGCTGTTTTTATTTTCTTAAAAAATCCTTGGCCAGTTTTATCGCCTAACCAGTTTTGTGCCACCATTTTTTCTAACCAGGGTGGTAAAGTGAAAATATTTTTAGCTTCATCATTCGGACAGTTCGCTGCCACACCTGCAGCCACTTTTACTAAAGTATCAATACCTACTACATCGGCTGTTCTAAAGGTAGCCGACTTAGGACGACCCATTATGGGTCCAGTGATAGCTTCTATTTCATCAATACTTAATTCCAATTTCTCCATAATATGCAAAACACTCATCATGCTGAAAACCCCAACCCTGTTGGCTATAAAGGCAGGTGTGTCTTTACATAGCACTGTGGTTTTACCTAAAAAAACATCTCCATAATGCATATGAAAATCAATAATAGCTGTATCGGTTTTAGCAGTAGGAATAATTTCAAGTAATCTTAAATAGCGTGGAGGATTGAAAAAGTGTGTTCCGCAAAAATGCTTTTGAAAATCATCACTGCGTCCCTCTGCCATTAAATGAATTGGAATGCCAGAAGTATTAGAACTCACTAATGTACCTGGCTTTCTAAATTTTTCTACTTGGTCGTAAATAATTTTTTTAATATCTAGTCTTTCCACTACTACTTCAATAATCCAATCAACGTTTGCAATTTTAGACATATCGTCCGTAAAATTGCCGGTACTAATATTAGAGGCAAATTTTTGTAAGTATAAAGGAGAGGGGTTCGATTTAATAGCTGCTTGTAAAGAACCATCTACTAATTTATTTCTTTCTTTAGCGTTCTTGCTTTCTTCACTACCCGGATTCAACATATCTAATAATAACACTTCAACACCCACACCAGCAAAATGACAAGCAATGCGAGATCCCATTACACCACTTCCTAAAACGGCTACTTTTTTGATTGAACGTTGCATAATTAAAGCATTTTTGTAAAATTAGTTAGTTATGCAACTATTTTCAAAAAAACTTTCCATTTTCGGGTATTTTTTTTGCCACTGGTTGTCTCCTATGACCTTTTAACAATTGCGCCTTGTAGGTAGAAGGCTTTGAACTACATTTGTATTATGCAAGTTGATACCAAATTAGTTAGCCATCTAGCACATTTATCGAGGTTAAATGTGGCGCCTGAAAAAATGGAGAAATTAGTGGCCGATATGCAAGATTTAGTAGGTTTTGTAGAGCAGTTAAATAGTTTGGATACCACAGGCACCATTCCTTTAATGCATATGGGTGACGCTAAAAATGTATTGCGTGAAGATGAGGTGAAGGGATCTATTTCTAGAGAAGAAGCCTTGCAAAATGCTCCATCTACAGACGGAACATTCTTTAAAGTACCTAAAGTAATAAGTAAATAATAAAACATGTCATCAGTTATTCATTTAAAAGATATTCAGAAAAGCTATTTTATGGCAGGTCAAGCCATTCCAGTATTAAAGGGAATCAATCTTGATATTCTTAAAAATGAATATGTAGCCTTAATGGGCCCATCGGGTAGTGGTAAGAGTACGCTCATGAATATTTTAGGTTGTTTAGATTCTCCTACTAATGGTACTTATAATTTAAATGGACATGATGTAAGTAAAATGACCGATGATGAATTGGCAGGCATTAGAAATGTAGAAATTGGTTTCGTGTTTCAACAATTTAATTTATTGCCAAGATTATCTGCTGCGGAAAACGTAGCACTTCCTTTAGTATATGCAGGCATTTCTAAAAAAGACAGATTAGAAAGAGCCATGGTCGCACTTGAAAAAGTGGGATTAGCAGATAGAAGTCATCATAAATCAAATGAATTAAGTGGAGGTCAAATACAACGTGTGGCTATTGCCCGCGCCTTGGTAAACAATCCTTCTATTTTATTAGCAGATGAACCAACAGGTAACCTCGACTCTAAAACTTCAGTGGAAGTAATGGAGCTTTTTGGAAAAATACATTCTTCAGGCAATACGGTCATTTTAGTCACCCACGAGGAAGATATTGCACATTATGCGCATAGAGTAGTTCGTTTAAGAGACGGTAATGTGGAAACCGATACCTTGAATAAGAATGTTTCTCATTTCTAGCTTATCTATTTGAACTTTATTTTATTAGTTTTGTTAATATCAAAACCCCGGGAGTCTTTCTGAGATTTTAAAGCTGGGTTAACTAAAGCAATATGAAAATTTATACAAAAGCAGGTGATTTAGGTAGTACATCATTAATAGGAGGTACCCGTGTTCCTAAAAGTCATATTCGAATAGAATCTTATGGTACAGTGGATGAACTGAATTCATTTATTGGATTATTAAGTGACCTTCTTACCCAAGAAGAAATTAAAACTGTTTTAAAAGAAGTGCAGGATAGATTGTTTACCGTAGGTTCTTCTTTAGCCTGTGATCCAGATAAAGAACCTGCTTTAAAAATCCCAGATTTAAAAGAAGAGGACATTGCTTATTTAGAATCTTTAATGGATAAGATGAATGAGGTATTAGAACCTATGAAATCTTTTATTTTACCAGGGGGTCATCAAGCTATTTCAACTGCACATATTGCACGTTGTGTTTGTCGTCGTGCAGAGCGTTGGTGCGTGAATTTACAAGAAGAAGATTTATTTGTAGAACCGATGGTTATAAAATACTTGAATAGACTAAGTGATTATTTATTTGTCTTATCAAGATATATTGGTCATTTGAATGGAGTGCCAGATTCTCCTTGGAAACCAAGGGTATAATTAAGAGTGAATAAGATGCAACTCTTATAAAAATTTCCCGTCTTTCATTGTTAAACTACGATTGCTCATAGTAGCCAATGATTCATTGTGCGTCACTATTAAAAAACTTTGATTCATTTCATTTCTTAAGCGAATAAAAAGTTGATGCAAAGCATTTGCATTCTCGCTATCTAAATTTCCCGTTGGTTCATCTGCAAAAATAAGTGCAGGGCTATTTAATAATGCACGGGCCACCGCTACTCTTTGTTGTTCTCCACCCGATAAACTATGTGGTTTTTTATCCATTTTATCCGCAAGGCCCATAAAGTCTAAAAGCTCCGAAGCCTTCTGATGTATTTGTTTGGAAGGCATTTTGGCTATCCATCCCGGAATGGAAACATTTTCAATGGCCGTGAATTCAGGAAGTAAATGATGGAACTGAAAAACGAAACCTATTTTTTGATTTCTGTAATGGGCTAAATCGGTTTCTGAAAGCTGGGTAATATCATTGCCCTCAAAAAACACCTGTCCTTTATCTGCTTTTTCTAAACTGCTTACAATGTACAAAAGGGTCGATTTGCCGGCACCTGAAGGGCCAACGATACTTACTAATTCCCCTCGACTTACCTCTAAGGAAACGCCTTTGAGTACAGATACAGGGCCATATTGCTTCCATATGTCCTTGGCTACTAGTAGATTTGGCGTTTGCTCCATGGTACAAACCTAGCAATTCCCGGTCAAATTTGACAAAAATTAAAGATTTGTTTACATCCTGTAGAAAAAACAGATTTGGTTATATCGTTTATACGGCTACTTTTGCAAAAAATAACGCTATGTTTTGGACTTTAGAATTAGCCAGCTTTTTAGAAGAAGCTCCTTGGCCCGCAACCAAAGATGAATTGATTGATTATTCAATTAGAAGTGGTGCACCCATTGAAGTAGTCGAGAACTTACAAGAGTTAGAAGACGAAGGGGAAGTGTATGAAAGTATTGAAGACATTTGGCCAGACTACCCAAGTCACGAGGATTTTATGTTTAATGAAGACGAGTATTAAATTCTGCGACGCTTTCGCAGAAAGCTAGCGCCACATAATTTAAACTCTAATGATTTTATAATAAAAGAGTCCCGCAATAATATGCGGGACTCTTTTATTTTCATATGATATTACTGAGATTTTATGAAATATAAATCTCAGTAATATCTTCTTCTAATTATGAAAATAAAAAAAAGGCTAAACTTTGTTAGCCTTTTTTTTATTTAGATGGGTTAGTAAGTATTTCTAAAAAGTCAACTTAAAATAAAGTAACATTAAACTTAATGTAAGTACAATGGTATTGGCCACAAGTACTGGTTTGCTTTTAATTAAATAAGCGTAGGTTAACCATACAATACAACTAAAGTTTACAATAAGTATCATAAGTAGGCTAAGGCTTTCTACGTTTTTTGTTTGCCAAGTTAAATAAACCTGTGGTATAAAAGTCACACAACTAAGTAGTGAACCAAAATAGCCTATGGCTTCTACTAATTTTGGGTTTATTTCTTTCTTATTCATTTTTTTATTGCTTCAGTATGGGTAGGTGTCAATTTATCCTTCAGTAATATTATCCTTCAGTAATACCCGCTTTTTGCATAATTAAATCACTTACGCCAGTGGTAGAGTAACCACCATCATGGAATAAATTTTGCATCGTTACCATTTTAGTTAAATCGGAGAATAAAGTCACGCAGTAGTTAGCGCAATCTTCCGCTGTAGCATTTCCTAAAGGGGCAATGGCATTGGCATAATCGAAAAAGTCGCCAAAACCTTTAATGCCAGTTCCTGCTGTTGTTTTAGTAGGAGACTGAGAAACAGTATTTACACGCACTTTGTTTCTTAAACCATAATGGTAGCCAAAACTGCGTGCAATAGATTCAAGCAATGCTTTAATATCGGCCATATCGGTATAAAAAGGGAAGGTTCTTTGAGCTGCTGCATAAGTAAGGGCTACTACACTAGCATGATCGTTCAAGGCATCCATTTTATAAGCAACACTTAACATTTTATGTAAACTCATCGCAGATACATCTACGCCTTTTGCATAATAATCATAGTTCAATTCAGGATAAGCAATTTTCTTTCTAATATTCACACTCATTCCAATAGAATGTAAAACGAAGTCAATCTTGCCGCCTAATATTTCTTGAGACTGGGTAAATAAATTTGTTAACTCTTCAACGCTAGTAGCGTCGGCAGGTACAATTTTAGAATTTGTTTTTTCAGCAAGTGCATTAATTTCACCCATACGCATTGCGATAGGGGCATTGGTTAATACAAAAGTCGCACCTTCTTCATGTGCTTTCTCGGCCACTTTCCAAGCAATGGAGTTGCTGTCTAAAGCACCTGTAATAATTCCTCTTTTTCCTTTCAGTAAATTGTACGCCATTGGTTATGGTTTAGTTTATTGCTGTAAAAATAATTATAATATCTTATAAAAAGACAATATTAAACTAGTAATACACTAAGAAGCTAGAAGTTCTTTAGCATTGTCTAAGGCCGACTTGCTTGGTGGGTCACCGCCAATCATGGTGGCAATATGTTGCACACGCTCTTTGGCGTCCAAAGTTTTTAAGTAAGTATGCGTAGTGCTTCCTTTTTGTTCTTTATAAACATATAGGTGCGCATTGCCCTTAGCCGCAATTTGTGGTTGATGGGTAATGCATAAAACCTGTCTAGCCTGTCCTAGGTTTTGTAAAAGTAGTCCCACTTGTTTAGCAGGCTCTCCTGAAATACCCGTATCAATTTCATCAAAAATCATGGTAGGTAGGTCCACCGATTTTGCCACCAACGATTTTATACAAAGCATAAGTCTACTCAATTCACCACCACTTGCCACTTTTTTAATAGGCTCGAATTTCTGTGTATTATTAGCATCAAATAAAATATCTACTTTATCTTTTCCAAATAAATGATAAGGCACTTCGTCAATGGTTACCTTTATTTTAGCGTTAGGCATGCCCACTTGATGTAATAATTTATTTACATTATTAGTAAGTGGGGTAATTTGTTTTTCTCTCTTAGAAGTTAACCCAGCCGCTACTGCAATCACATCTTTTTCTAATTTTTTAACTAATGTAGTAAGCGCAGTAATTTGATCATTCAAGTTCAGTACCTCAGTTAAATCTTTTTCTAATTGTGCAGCAATACTTAATAGCTCTGCAGTAGTTTGTACTTTATGTTTTTTCAATAAATTATAACCAAGTGAAAGGCGTTCTTGAATGGTAGCAATTTTTTTATCGTCAAAGTCTATTTTATCTTGCCAAGTACTTAGGTCGCTGGCAATATCGGCAATTTCAATTTGTGCAGCTTTTAATCTAGCCACTAAACTAGCAAATTCGGGTTGCCATTTCACAATACTTTCTAAATTATGCCCCATTTGTTTTAGTTGTTGCACAATGGGGTTATCGGAATGATCTAATATTTGAATAGAAGCTGCTAATTGTGATTTTATACCCACAGCATTTTCTAAAAACTTTAATTCTTGGTCTAAATTTTCTAATTCATTTTCTTGTAATTGTAAACCTGCTAATTCTTCGTGCAAATGTTGCTTATAGCTTTCTGTTTTTTCAAAATCTTCTTTTTGAGTTATAAGACTTTGTAATTTTTTTTCATTTTCTTTCCAATTGGAATAAGATGCTTGGTAGTCGGCTAATTCTTTTTGCGTAGAAGCCAATGCATCAATGACGGTGAGCTGAAAATCGGTATCGCCTAGGGCCATGGTATCGAACTGTTGGTGTAGGTCTACTAATTTGCTAGTTAAATCTTTTAAAATAGTAAGTGTAACAGGTGTATCGTTTATAAAGGCCCTCGATTTTCCTTGTGCATTAATTTCTCTTCTAATAATAAGTTCATCATTTAATTCAATTTCATTTTCTTCAAAAAATGATTGATGATTTTTTGGATTAGCTAACTTAAAAATTCCTTCAATAAAACATTTCTTAGTAGCGTCCCTGCAAACGCTGCTATCGGCGCGGTCACCTAATATCAAACCCAGGGCACCCATAATTATACTTTTACCTGCACCCGTCTCTCCTGTTATTACAGAGAGCTGGTTGGATAGATCAATACTTAGATGATCTATTAAGATATAATTTTGTATTTCTAATTTGGTTAACATCGCAAGCTGCAATATACATTACCCGAAAATGATGCACAAATTTTGTTACTAAGAACGGCTATTGTTTTAAGCAGCGTTGAATACCCGACTTTGCTTTCTGGTCCAAGGAATTTTTGAAAGCGTGGTTTTTCATAGCAATACAGCTATTAAAATACTCAATGGCTTTAGAAAATAAGCCCTTCTGCTCATAAATTAAGCCTATTTGTAAGGCGGCACGGGCAGCAAAATATTCTGGCAGGTTTTCACCTTTTTCAATAGCCGATGTATAAAAGCGAATCGCATTTTCGTCGTCCTTCATTAAATCGTAGATACGAGCAAGACGATAAGCGAATTCTGTTTTATCGGCATCAGTTGTAAAATCGTTACTGGTTTTCCCTGTAAGTATAGAAAGTGCTTGTGATTGATAACCACCATCGCTCAGTAATCTTGCTTTTAATAAAACAGGGTGGGGCCAATTACCTTTTTTGGCGTTTTGAAAAGCGAGTTTATCGGCATCGGTAATTTGATTGCCTAGAGATAAAACACCATTTCTATACGCTGCTGCTTTTTTAGTATCGCCCTGCATGTATGCAATCCAGCTTAATCTTTCATAAGCGTCTTTCACATAGAAATTACCCTTGAATGTAGTCACAAATTCTGCGAATGCTTTTTGTGCTTTCTCTAATTTTAATTCATTAATATAAGCATAGCCAATTTCATATTGCCAGAAAGGAAGGGGCATATAAGCATCAGACATTTCCAATTGTTGTGCAATATTCAATGCCTTGCCAGACTGCTGATGATTTAAATATAAATTCACCGCCATATAAGATTGGTAATGATTCTTTTTAAAATCATAAGGGGTGGACTCTATAAAGTCAAAAGCTTTTTCTTCATTGCCTTCAAAATTCATGAGTAAATAAGGGTAGATAAACAATGCCTCGTTTCTACTTCTTGCACTGTATTCATCTTTACTATTAATATACTTTAATACTAAGGCATTGCCCTCGGTTATTTTACCAGTCATGCCTAAAACATTGGCCATCCATTGATAGGCTTTAGGAACAGTGCCTATAATAGTAGTCATTAATCCATAGTACACATCGCCTTGTGTGAATTTGGGAAAGGCTTTTTTA
>Ga0194060_10001096_pt1 | contig 19526 bp, 21 predicted proteins | sample SepL225m_MetaG_FD_163427 | JGI IMG/M metagenome (GOLD analysis project Ga0194060, IMG submission 163427) | Anoxic zone freshwater microbial communities from boreal shield lake in IISD Experimental Lakes Area, Ontario, Canada - Sep2016-L222-5m | ecosystem: Environmental > Aquatic > Freshwater >... | reverse complement strand
GAAGTACGGGTCAACAAGGGTCGTGCTGCGGCTGATACCCGGATCGCTGCGGGCGACCTGGTTCGTTTGCCGCCGCTGCGGGTTTCCGAGCGTGCCGCTGAAAAGACCCTGGCCATGGCAGACCAGATGGCGCGTGGTGCGCCTGCGCGCGAATTCGCCATCCTGCTCGAAGACGAGCACCTGCTGGCCATCGACAAGCCCGCTGGCGTGGCAGTTCATGGCGGCTCCGGCGTGAGTTTTGGTGTGATCGAACAGTTGCGCATGGCGCGTCCGCAAGCCCGATTTCTGGAACTGGTGCACCGACTGGACCGCGACACCAGCGGCATCCTGTTGATCGCAAAGAAGAGAAGCGCTCTGAAGCACCTGCAGGATCAGTTTCGTGAGCGTGAAACCGGCAAGACCTATTTGGCGCTGGTGGCCGGGCGCTGGCCCGCGAACAAAAAGGTGCTGGACAAGCCACTGCACAAATACTTGTTGCCCGATGGCGAGCGCCGGGTCAAAGTGGTCTCAAAGGATGACCCCGACGGCATGCCCTCGGTCACCCTGGTCAAGGTCGCGCAGCGGTTGACCGGCGCACCGACATTGGCGCCGGGCAGCCCATTGGAGCTCAGCCTGCTCGAAGTCACCCTGAAGACCGGGCGCACGCACCAGATCCGTGTTCATGTGGCCAGCGAAGGCCATCCGATTCTGGGCGATGACAAGTACGGCGATTTTGAATTGAACAAGGCGCTGCAGCGGATGGCTGGCGCGTCGGCCCTGAAACGGATGTTTCTACATGCCTGGCGCTTGCAATTCAATCATCCGGCCAGCGCTGAACGTGTTGAGTTGCTGAGTCCACTACCTTCTGAACTGGAAAGCTTTGTCACCCATGCTGTACCCTGCGCGCTCTGATGCCTCTGGCTCCCGACAATATGACGTGATCGCCTTCGATTGGGACGGCACTCTGTTCGATTCGACAGCGCTCATTACGCGCTGCATTCAGGAGGCGGTGTGCGATGTCGGAGGCGCGATGCCCAGCGAGCGCGACGCGTCCTACGTCATCGGCATGGGCCTCATGCAGGCACTGGCCCACGCGGCGCCCGATGTGCCGGTGGAGCGCTACCCGGAACTCGGCGCCCGCTACCGGCACCATTACATCGCCCACCAGCAAGACATTAGCTTGTTCAAAGGCGTGCTGCCAATGCTGGCGGATCTGAAGTCTCGTCAGCATTGGTTGACGGTGGCCACGGGCAAGAGTCGCCAGGGGCTGGATCATGTCTTGCAGGCGGTGGAACTGGTTGGCATGTTCGATGGCACGCGCACGGCGGATGAAACGGCGGGCAAGCCGCATCCGCGCATGTTGCAGGAACTGATGAGTGAGTTTGGCGTCAAACCTGAGCGCATGCTGATGATTGGCGACACCACGCATGACCTGCAGATGGCGCTCAATGCCGGTTGTCAGAGCGTGGGGGTTAGCTACGGCGCCCATGAGCCCGATGCCTTCCACGCGCTCAAGCCCCGGTTCATCGCCCATACGGTGCGTGAACTTCACGACTGGTTGTTGAACAATGCCTGAGAGGACTATTGCGGCCATGCCAGATACCGTCTTTCTGTGTGGTTCGACTGCTCTGCTTGATAGCGGAGAAGCAGTTTCCTTTGAGGTCCGCTATGACGGGCGTGATTGCAGTGCCTTTGCCATTCGTTTTCAGGGTCAGGTCCATGCGTACCTGAACCGCTGCGCCCATGTGCCGATGGAAATGGATTTTGTTCCCAATCGATTTTTTGACAGCTCGGGGCAGTACCTGATATGCGCCACGCACGGCGCCATGTACCAGCCAGAGACGGGTGCCTGCCGCAGTGGTCCGTGCCGTGGCGGTCTGATCAAAATTGAGGCGTTTGAGCGTGACGGCCTTGTGCACTGGCATACTGGGGCTAACCTGAAACCTCTTGAGTCCTGACATGAATGAATCCGATATGCCGGCGCCGCCGTCTGCCAACCCCGAAACTGATTTGACCAAAGCGCGGGTGTCGGGCGTCGACAGTCATGCCTCGAAAGATGGCGTTGCGTCGCAACCCGTGGACGGCCGTGGCTGGGAGCGTGCAACGCTTGAAAAGCTGGCTTTTGCCTCTTTGCACGAACAACGGTTGGCGCGACTCTGGCGCAATTTTTTTCGCTTTGCCTGGCTGGCCATCTTTGTTCTTTGCGTCTGGCTCGGGATCAGCCATAACGGTCCGACCAAGGATGGTTCAACGCCGCATACAGCGATGGTCGAGATCAAGGGCGAGATTGCGTCTGGGGCTGAAGCCAACGCGGATGACATCGTGGCTGCCTTGCGCGCTGCGTTTGAGGACGAGGGCGCTCGGGCGGTTGTGCTGCTGATCAACTCGCCAGGCGGTAGCCCGGTCCAGGCGGGCATGATTAACGACGAGATCTTGCGGCTCAAACTGAAACACAAAAAGCCGGTTTATGCGGTTGTTGAAGAGTCCTGTGCCTCGGCCGCTTACTACATTGCGGTGGCGGCAGACAAGATTTTTGTCGACAAAGCCAGCATTGTGGGTAGCATTGGCGTGCTGATGGATGGCTTTGGATTTACCGGTCTGATGGACAAACTCGGTGTCGAGCGCCGTCTCATGACGGCGGGCGAGAACAAGGGTTTTCTCGATCCTTTTAGTCCACAGACCGAGAAACAACGTGCCTTTGCCCAGACCATGCTGGACCAGATTCACAGGCAATTCATTGATGTGGTTAAAGCAGGTCGCGGCAACCGGTTAAAAGAAACACCTGAGACCTTCAGCGGCCTGTTCTGGAGCGGTCAGCAGGCGATCCAACTTGGGCTGGCGGATCAGTTGGGCAGCCTCGACTTTGTGGCGCGCGAGGTTGTCAAGGCGGAAGAAATCATTGACTACACCCGCCGTGAAAACGTGGCTGAACGGTTGGCCAAGCGCTTCGGCGCGGCGATCGGTGAAGGTACAGTGCGCGCGCTGCGCTCGGCTGCTACGGTGCGCTGAGTTTTTACCGTCCGACGGCAAACACGGCTGGCGTTGAGTTGTCCAATGGAGATGCCTTGTGGCGCCAGTTTTTCACAGTGTCGCTGCAGCAGATGCCACGGTCCAGGGTTAGTCCGCTAGAAACGGCAAGCCGGGTATTGTGTTGCAGGGTCTGCAGCAAAGCCTGCAGCATGACGGCATTGCGATAGGGTGTCTCGATGAACAGTTGGGTCTGGCCGGTTTTCAGGGCCAATGATTCGAGTTCACGGATGCGCTGAACCCGTTCTGTGGCGTCCTGTGGCAGGTACCCCACAAACGCAAAATTCTGTCCATTGAGTCCACTGGCAGCCAAGGCCAGCAGGATCGATGCCGGTCCCGTCAGGGGCATGACCTGCAGGCCCAGTTCAAGGGCGGCGCGCACCACTGACGAACCCGGGTCGGCCACGGCCGGCATGCCGGCTTCGCTCACCAGCCCGATGTCGTTGCCCGCTAGCGCTGGCGCGAGCAGGGGGCGCGCATCGAAGTTGCCATGGTGATCGCCTTTCTTGTGCACTTCGCGCGGCAGTTCCTGGATGTGCAAGCTCTGAAGCGCGCCTTGCAGGGGCACCACCTTGTCGATCCGCTGTAGGTAAGCGCGAGTTGACTTGGCATTTTCGCAAACCCAGTGCTGCAGTCGCGCTGCCACGGTCAAGGTGCCCAGGGGCATGCTGTCCTGCAGATCGGACTGCGGGGTGCAGCCGAAATCCAAAGGTGCCGGAACCAGGTAGAGGCTGCCCTTGGGGGTTGACGCCGGGTTGGATGAACTGGCGGCCATGGTCATAACACCCTGACGCCTGCGGCCTGGATCATCCGGCAGGTGCGAATCAGCGGCAGACCGACCAAGGCGGTCGGGTCGTCGTTTTCAATTGACTCCAGCAGGGCAATACCCAGCCCCTCACTCTTGGCGCTGCCAGCGCAGTCGTACGGTGTTTCGGCTTGCAGGTAGGTCTCAATTTGTGCGTCGGTTAACTCGCAAAAACGGACTTTGACCTGGGCCAGGTCCATCTGTGCAAACCCGGTTTCTTGACAAACTACAGCGACGGCGGTTTGAAAAATGACAGTCTTTCCGCGCATTTTCTGTAGTTGTGCCGTCGCACGGGCATGGGTGCCGGGTTTGCCCAGGATCTGACCCTCAAGGTCTGCCACTTGGTCCGACCCGATTACCACGCTAGATGGGAATTGGGCGGCTACGGCACGGGCTTTTGCCATTGCCAGTCGGCAGGCCAGTTGCTTGGGGGTTTCAAGTGGTTGCGCTGTTTCGTCGACTTCGGGCGCAGCCACTTCAAACGGGATGCGCAGTCGCCCCAGCAGTTCGCGGCGGTAGGGCGAAGTCGAGCCCAGGATGAGTTTTCGGTAAGTAGGTGCAGACATGCCACCATTCTCTTACACTGCGGGCATGAACAATGAGTCTCCCCCGGCGTACCTGGATGTCAAGGCGTTTGCGCACGCCGCCAGTCTTTCCGTTGGACAGGACTTGCTGTCGAAATATGAGCGTTTGATGCTGGAAACGCAAGGGTTGGGTTCGGAAAATCTGATCGCATGGTCAGCTCAGGGCGAACTACGAATGGACGAGTCGGGCGCCGAACAGATCTGGCTGCACTTGACGATTGACACCTGTCTGCCCCTGACTTGTCAGCGTTGCCTGGGTCAGGTGGACGTTGCTGTGGTCGTGAAGCAATCCTATCGCTTTTGCGGCAGCGAGGAAACTGCGGCAGCTCAGGATGCCGAGGCCGAGGAAGATGTGCTGGTTCTGAATCCTGCCTTTAGTTTGCCGGATTTGATTGAAGACGAGGTGCTGATGGCGGTGCCGCTGGTTCCGCGCCACGAGGTCTGTCCGGTGGCTGTGAAATTGGCCGTTGCAGACCCGGCATTCGAATCAGCCTTGAAGGAAAAGAGCCAGCCCTTTGCGGTTTTGGCACAGCTTAAAAGTGGGCGATTGGGATAAAGTCGGCGACTTGATCTATAATCAAAAGCTTCGCGCGAGCTGTCAATGCCGCGTTTTTCACCAACCCGGGGTGTTGCGAGGAGCGCAGCACCTATGTTTAGGAGCGGATCATGGCCGTCCAACAAAATAAAAAGTCACCTTCCAAGCGCGGCATGCACCGTTCGCATAACGCGCTGGTCGTGCCAGGCATTGCAGTTGAGTCCACCACGGGCGAAACGCACTTGCGCCACCACATCAGTCCAACCGGTTTTTACCGCGGACGTAAAGTGCTCAAAACCAAGACTGAAGCCTGATACCCCTAATTAAGCCAAGGCCCGAAGCTACCGTGTTTGTAGCATCGGGCCTTGTTTTTTATGCACCCCGCAACTACTGGCGGTGCTCGATACGCAGTGATTTCCCATGATAACTATCGCTGTTGACTGCATGGGGGGGGATCACGGGCCCGACGTGACGCTTCCTGCCTGCCGCAATTTCCTCGATAAACACGCCGACGCGCAGTTGTTGTTGGTTGGTTTGGAGCAGAGTCTGGCCGAGTTTTCCCATGCGCGCGCTACCTCAATTGCTGCCACAGAGGTGGTCACCATGGATGATCCACTCGAGGTGGCACTAAGGCGCAAGAAGAACTCATCCATGCGTGTGGCGATCCAGCAGGTCAAGGATGGCGTTGCGCAGGCTGCGGTCTCAGCAGGCAATACCGCAGCTTTGATGGCGATCTCGCGCTATCTGCTCAAGACTCTTGAGGGTATTGATCGTCCCGCCATCGCTGCACAGCTTCCGAACGCAAAAGGGGGGGCTACTACGGTGCTTGACATGGGCGCTAATGTAGATTGCTCAGCCGAGCATTTGTTGCAATTCGCCACGATGGGTTCCGCACTGGTATCGGTTTTGAGTGGTGACGAAAATCCCACTGTTGGTTTGCTCAATATCGGTGAAGAAGCCATAAAAGGCAATGAAGTCATCAAGAAGGCCGGCGAACTGCTCCGAGCTGCCGCCAAAGCAGGAGATTTTAATTTCTACGGTAATGTCGAAGGAAATGATATTTTTAAAGGAACGGTCGACATTGTTGTGTGCGATGGCTTTGTTGGCAATGTTGCATTGAAGGCCAGCGAAGGCTTGGCGACCATGATTGTGAATTTTTTGAAGGCTGAATTTTCGCGAAATATGTTCACGAAAATCGCGGCAATTTGTGCTTACCCCATGATATCTGCGCTCAAAAAACGAATGGATCACCGGCGATACAACGGCGGGGCTTTGCTTGGTTTGCGCGGGCTGGTTTTCAAGAGTCATGGTTCGGCCGATGAACTGGCGTTTGAATATGCGTTGGCGCGGGCGTATGATGCCGCCCGAAACAATTTGCTGGACCGCGTCCAAATTCGGATAGCCCATTTGGCCCCCCTTTTGACCGGCAGCGAACCTTCTCTGTCAAGCGAGGCGGTTGCACCCTACTGATCAATGAGACTTTATTCACGTATTACTGGCACAGGGAGTTGCCTGCCCTCACTGCGCTTGACCAATGCTGACTTGGCTGCTCAATTGGCCACAACTGGCGTCCTGACTTCGGACGACTGGATTGTTGAGCGCACTGGTATTCGGGCGCGTCATTTTGCTGCACCTGATGTTTGTAGCAGCGATCTTGGACTTGACGCAGCGCGCAAGGCTTTGCAGGCTGCCAATCTGTTGCCCAAGGACATTGATCTCATCATCGTGGCCACGTCCACGCCCGACATGGTGTTTCCTTCGACGGCGTGCATCTTGCAAAACAAACTGGGATCGCACGGGTGCGCAGCGTTTGATGTTCAGGCTGTGTGCAGTGGTTTTATATACGCCTTGACCGTTGCCGATGCCATGATCAAGGCTGGCGCCGCTACCAAGGCGCTGGTTATCGGCGCCGAAGTTTTTTCCCGGCTTCTTGATTTCAAGGATCGGACCACTTGCGTCCTGTTCGGCGATGGTGCCGGGGCGGTGGTGCTGGAAGCCTCCCGAACCCCCGGAATCCTGGCAAGCGATTTGCACGCTGACGGCAAGCACGTTGGCATCCTGTGTGTGCCGGGGCATGTGTCGGGTGGCAAGGTGCTGGGTGATCCACTACTCAAAATGGATGGCAAGGCGGTTTTCAAATTGGCGGTTGGTGTATTGGACGAGGCTGCGCGCGCGACCTTGGCCAAGGCCGGCAAGGTGGCGGCAGATATTGACTGGTTAATTCCGCATCAGGCCAATATACGTATCATGCACAGTGCTGCCCGCAAGCTCAAACTGTCGATGGACAAAGTGATTGTCACCGTGGATCAGCATGGCAACACATCGGCTGCCTCCATACCGCTGGCGCTCGACAGCGCGGTGCGCAGCGGCAAGATCAAGCCCGGAGAATTGCTGATGCTTGAAGGTGTCGGCGGTGGTTTTACCTGGGGCGCTGTACTGCTAAACCTGTAGGTGCAAAAAGCAGGCAAGGGCATCGTAGATAAACTGAATATTCGACAAAGACACCATGAAACCTTTTGCTTTTGTGTTTCCAGGCCAGGGTTCCCAGTCGGTTGGTATGCTGGACGGCTGGGGCGACCATCCGGTGGTGCGCGAGACGCTGCAAGAAGCGTCCGATGCACTGGGTGAGGATATTGCGCTGCTCATCAAGCAAGGTCCAAGAGAGGCACTGGCACTGACCACCAATACACAGCCCGTGATGTTGGTGGCAGCGCTGGCGAGTTATCGGGTCTGGTTGGCCGAAGGTGGTGTTGCGCCGGCAGCAGTGGCCGGGCATTCACTGGGCGAGTATTCGGCCCTTGTGGCAGCGGGTGTGCTGACACTGACGCAAGCAGCCCCACTGGTGCGTTTTCGGGCGCAGGCAATGCAGGAAGCAGTGCCTGTGGGCGTGGGTGCGATGGCTGCCATCCTGGGCATGGAAGCGGTGAAGGTTATCGCTGGGTGCGCTGCGGTTACGGCTGAATTCGGTGTCGAGTCGGCTGAAGTGGTGGAAGCGGTGAATTTCAATGACCCCCTGCAGACGGTCATTGCCGGCAGCAAGGCCGCGGTCGAAAAAGCCTGTGAGATTTTGAAAGCCAGTGGTGCCAAGCGCGCACTGACGCTCCCAGTGTCGGCTCCTTTTCATTCCAGCTTGATGCGGCCCGCGGCTGAAAAATTGCGGCAAAGGCTTAAAACCGTCGATTTCCTGCCCCCCAAAATCGTTGTCGTCAATAATATCGACGTTGCGGTTGAGATCAGTGCTGAGCGAATTCGCGACGCGCTGTGCCGTCAGGCGTTCGGACCGGTGCGGTGGGTTGAGTGTATGCAGGCGCTCAAGGCGCGTGGGTTGGCTTCTGTTGTTGAGTGTGGCCCTGGCAAGGTGCTGGCCGGGTTGGTCAAACGTATTGATCCAGAGATGAGCGCTATGGCATTATTCGATCCGGCGTCTTTGGTTGAGGTAAAAGGATTTCTGGCGTAAGCGGTGCTGGTTTGGCGGTATGAACGAAGCGCTAACAGAGCACTGGATATGACAAGGAACGACAAGAATGGGAGTTTGGTAATGCACGATGACAAATTTGCAGGTCAAGTCGCTCTGGTCACGGGGGCATCGCGTGGTATCGGCGCTGCCATTGCATTGATATTGGCGCAGCATGGCTTGAAGGTCGTTGGCACTGCTACCAGTGACGAGGGGGCTGGCAAGATCGGGCAGATGCTGGCGGCCTTCCCCGGATGCAGTGGCAGGACATTGAACGTCAACGATGCGCTGACCGCCGAGGCGCTGATTGGCGACATTGTCAAAGAGCATGGCGGCCTGCAGGTGCTCGTGAACAATGCGGGCATTACCCGAGACAATCTGGCAATGCGGATGAAGGACGACGAGTGGGATGCAGTACTTGACACCAATCTAAAGGCTGTTTTTCGCATGAGTCGCGCCGTGATGCGCACCATGATGAAACAGCGTTATGGGCGCATCATCAACATCACTTCTGTGGTTGGTGCTTTGGGTAATCCGGGGCAGGCAAACTATGCTGCAGCCAAGGCCGGCGTTGCCGGAATGACGCGGGCACTGGCACGCGAGTTGGGTTCGCGTAACATTACCGTTAACTGCGTGGCGCCAGGTTTTATCGAAACCGACATGACGGCCGGCCTGCAGGAAGATCAGCAGAAGGCTTTGTTGAGCCAGATTCCACTGGGGCATCTTGGCAAGCCGTCCGACATTGCGCACGCGGTGGCCTATTTGGCTTCACCGCGAGCAGCCTACGTGACAGGGCAGGAACTGCATGTCAACGGTGGCATGTTGATGTAAGCCGATTTATCCGTTCGGCGGCTGGATTCAGGATTTATCCCGAAGCCCGGCTAAAATCGCGGATTAATTTACAACCCTCTGAGGGATTCCATGAGCGATATCGAAGCACGCGTCAAAAAAATCATTGCCGAACAACTCGGCGTTGAAGAGTCACAAGTTACCAGTGAGAAAGCCTTTGTGGCCGATCTGGGTGCTGACTCCCTTGATACGGTGGAACTGGTTATGGCGCTGGAGGATGAGTTCGGGATTGAAATTCCGGACGAAGACGCCGAGAAAATTACCACCGTGCAAAACGCGATCGATTACGCTAACACGCACAAGAAGGCCTAGGCTTTGCCAGTGCGCTGCGCCAGATTGCCGTTTTCGGCGGAGTCTGGCGCTTCTTTTTCGATCAACTGCTGATTGCAAAATTTATGTCCCGTCGTCGTGTTGTCGTAACTGGTTTGGGCTGTGTCAGTCCCGTGGGCAACACGGTTGAGCAGTCATGGGCTAATATTCTTGCCGGCAAGTCCGGCATCAATCTGATCAGCAAGTTTGATGCCTCAAACTTCAATTGCAAAATTGCGGGTGAGGTCAAGGGCTTTGAGATCGAGTCGTACATCAGCGCCAAAGAGGCGCGTACCATGGACAGCTTCATTCATTTCGGTATCGCCGCGGCCAGTCAGGCTATTGTCGATGCCGGTTTGCCTACGCTGGATGCACTGACGGATGAGTTCTCAACCCGGATCGGGTGTCTGATTGGTTCAGGCATTGGCGGACTGCCAATGATTGAAAGCACGCACACCGAATTCATTCAAAGAGGTGCGCGTCGTATATCGCCTTTCTTTGTGCCAGCAACCATTGTCAACATGATCGCTGGGCATGTCGCGATCCGATTTGGCTTCAAAGGCCCCAACATGGCCATCGTTTCAGCTTGCACCACGGGCCTGCACTGCATTGGGGAAGCCGGTCGCATGATCGAGTACGGTGACGCCGATGTAATGGTTGCGGGCGGTTCCGAAGCCACTGTTTCGCCTTTGGGCATTGGTGGGTTTGCTGCCATGCGGGCGTTGAGCACACGCAATGATGATCCCAAAACTGCGTCGCGCCCCTGGGATCGGGACCGTGATGGGTTTGTGCTCGGCGAAGGCGCGGGTGTGATGGTGCTCGAAGAGTATGAACATGCCAGGGCACGTGGCGCCACGATTTATGCGGAGTTGGCAGGTTTTGGCATGAGCGGTGATGCCGGACACATGACCGCGCCGAATCTTGATGGTCCGCGACGCGCCATGCTTAACGCGTTGCGCAATGCGGGCGTAAACACCGACCAAGTTGATTATCTGAATGCCCACGGCACCTCCACGCCGCTGGGGGATTTGAATGAATCCAATGCCATCAAGGCTGCACTCGGGGATCATGCAGGAAAGACCGTGGTCAGCTCGACCAAGTCCATGACTGGCCACTTGCTGGGCGGCGCAGGTGGAATTGAATCGGTCTTTACGGTTTTGGCGCTGCACCATCAGAAGTGTCCACCGACCATCAATATGTTCAATCAGGACCCCGATTGCGACTTGGACTATTGTGCCAATACCGCTCGGGACATGAAGATTGATGTTGCCCTGAAGAATAACTTTGGGTTTGGTGGTACCAACGGTTCGCTTGTATTCAAGCGTGCCCCATAGCCGTCATAAAGCATCATTTTCCGATCCACACTTCAGTGGATTCCGCCCCATGCACAGCGCCCCAGCGGTTACTTATCCGGTGGGGCGTTCACGTTTTCACGCCTGCTTGCTGGTCTGCGTCAGCTTGACGAGTTTTTTTGTTGGCTTGCTGTGGCGTGAATTGGGTTCCCCTGATGGCTCGCGACAAGTTCTTCTTGTTCTGCTGACGCTGGGGTTCGGTCTTGCGGCGGCCCAAGTCTGGCGCCGCACGCCCCAAGGAAGCTTGTGCTGGGACGGTCAAAACTGGAGTTGGACAGTGGGGCAAGATGGCGTTTATGGATTGGTGGCGGTGTATTTTGACTTGCAAATTTGCATGGTTTTGAATCTGCGCACAGATGGTGGCGACCGCATCTGGCTATGGCCGGAACGCAGCCATGAACCGACGCACTGGAACGCGCTGCGCCGGGCTGTGTTTTCGCATGTGGCCGCAGGCCGGAAAAGTGACTCGGGTGATGGCGTTGATACGGGAAGAACCCAGGTGAAATCTTGAATCCAGAATCACCGGATTCGCCTTTGACGTCGTTGTCAGCCAGTACCGATGCCAGTGATGTGATGCTGGTTGAACGGGCGGTGGCAGGTGATCAGGGTGCTTTTGAATTGCTTGTCATCAAGTACCAGCGACGCATACAGCGCCTCATTGGCCGTATGGTGCGTGACGTGGACCTGATCGAGGACATTGCGCAGGAGACCTTCATCCGAGCTTATCGGGCCCTGCACCAGTTCCGTGGCGAGGCTCAGTTCTACACCTGGCTCTACCGAATTGCTGTCAATACCGCCAAAAAATTCCTGCTTGAGCTCAAGCGCGATCCCACCGTTTCCGAGAACGCGCTTAAGTCAGATGACGCGGGCGATGAAACTTTTTGGAGTGGAAGCGAACCAACGACAGACGAAACGCCTGAGTCGGTGCTGGCGGCCAAGGAAATCGCACTGGCGGTGAACCGGGCATTGGATGAGTTGCCAGAGGACCTGCGGCAGGCGCTGACTTTGCGCGAGATCGAAGGTCTGAGCTATGAGGAAATCTCGGAGGTGATGGATTGCCCCATTGGCACGGTTCGGTCACGGATTTTTCGTGCACGGGAGGCGATATCGGTCAAAGTGAAACCTATGCTTGAAAGTCAAAGTGGCAAACGTTGGTGAGGCAGGAAATGGATGACAACGGGCCAGATTGGAAATGATGAAATCAGATGTTGAAAGCGATAAAGAACTTGTCTCGGCATTGGTCGACGGGCAGTTGCGTGGAGAGGCGTTTAGTCGCGCGGTGGCACAGGTTGTCGAGGAACAAGAAGCCAGATTGAACTGGCATGCGTACCACCTGGTGGGTGAGGTGTTGCGTTCTGGGGAGGCCATCGTTGGTGCGCATGAACTTGCATTTTCAAAGCGGTTGATGTCGCGTCTGCAGCAGGAAGTGCCGGGTCTGGTCGTGGCTGATTTGGGCGTGACGCAAACGGCAGTTAAACGTGGGTTTGCTGGGCAAGCAGCCGTGCTGGCTGCCAACGACGCCAGTTTCCGCTGGAAAATTCTGGCTGGGGTCGCGTGCACGGTGGCGGTCGGATTGATCGTCTGGCAGGCAGCGCTCGACCAGCGCAGTCCGATACAACTGGTTCAGACACTGCCGCCTGGTGGCATGGGCGGGGTCGCGTCACAGTCGACTCAGTTGGTTGAAACGAATAGGTCTCAGGTCATGATCCGTGACCCCCATCTCGATGCCCTGCTGGCGGCACACCAACAGTCAGGAAGCGGCTCGGCGCTCTCGATGTCGGCTGGTTTCCTTCGCAACGCCGCCTTTGAGGGAGCCGCTCAGTGAAGTCGCCTGACGGAGTGAATCGCAGCTACCTGCTGCCCGCGGTGGTAACCGCGTTGGCAATGATTTGGAGTGCTTCCATTGGGGCTCAAAGTAGCACCGCACCGGCGGCGAGTGCCGTGGCTGACACAAGAACGGCTGAACGTACTGTCAATGAGTGGTTGGCACGCCTGCACAATGCGTCGCGCCGCGGTGCCTACGTGGGAACCTATGTTGTTTCGGCTGGGAACACCCTGTCGAGTGCCCGCATTTGGCATGTTTGTGATGGTGCGCAGCAGGTCGAACGTGTTGAGTCCTTGACCGGGGCACCAAGGTCCACCCTTCGGCATAACGATCAGGTATTGACCTTTTTATCAGAGAGTCGGGTGGTGCTGGTGGAAGAACGTGAGTCACTGGCTTTTTTTCAAAATTTGCTAAAGGCCGAAGATTCTTCCATCGCTCAGTTTTACCTGCTTGGCGCCTTGGGTGGCGGCCGTGTTGCGGGTTTTGATGCCGATGTATTGGAACTGCGTCCAAGAGACAATTTGCGATTCGGGTACCGCGTCTGGAGTGAAAAAAAGTCCGGGCTGGTACTGAAGTTGCAGACACTGGGCACAGATGGGGCAGTGCTGGAACAGGCGGCTTTCACTGAACTGCAAATGGATGCTTCCGTCAATGTCGCCAAACTAATAGAAATGATGCAGCAAACCGCGGGCTATCAGGTAGAGAAGCCTGAAGTGGTGAAAACAATGGCAGCGGGCGAAGGTTGGGTGCTGAAAAACATTGTGCCGGGCTTTAGACCCAGAAACTGTTACAAGCGGGTGATGCGGTTGGCTGCAACTGCGCACCAGAGGAATACGCTGCAATGGATTTTTTCTGATGGTCTTGCCTCGGTGTCGCTGTTTGTTGAGGTCTTTGACCCCCGGCGCCATGGGCGCCCTCTTGTCTCGGTCATCGGTGCCACCCACATGGTGACGCGGCGCATAGGGGATTGGTGGCTTACGGCGGTGGGCGAAGTACCCGCACAAACGCTGATGGCCTTCGCCCAGGGTCTTGAGCGCAGTAAATGAAGCCCCACATGACGGCATTCATCAATTTGTTTTCAATGAAAGGTCGATGATGATTCAAATGGATTGGAAAAAAGTGCACTGCTACGTTTTTGCTGCTGCCTTTGCAGTAACAGCGCCAGTGGCCGTGGTGCTGCCTTCGACTGCCATGGCGCAGAACCGGACCTTGCCTGATTTCACGGACCTTGTTGAGCAGGTTGGTCCATCGGTTGTAAACATTCGAACGCTTGAGAAAGTGACACCGAGAGTTGGACCAGACTCATCCGGGCAGGAGGAGATGATCGAGTTCTTTAAGCGCTTCGGTCTGCCCGCTCCCAATATACCGCGCCAGGCGCCACAACCACGGCGACCGCAGCAACAGGAAGAAGAGCATCCGCGTGGAGTTGGCTCAGGTTTTGTCCTGACGGCAGATGGCCTCATCATGACCAACGCGCACGTGATCGAAGGTGCCGACGAAGTTGTTGTGACCCTGACCGATAAGCGTGAATTCAAGGCCAAGATCATTGGTGCGGACAAGCGCAGTGATGTGGCGATCGTCAAGATCGATGCGACCGGTTTGCCGGCAGTCAAGGTCGGCGACGTGAGCCGACTCAAGGTCGGTGAATGGGTCATGGCTATTGGTTCCCCGTTTGGCTTGGACAATTCAGTGACTGCAGGTATTGTGAGCGCGAAGCAGCGCGACACGGGTGACTACCTTCCTTTCATTCAGACCGACGTAGCAATCAATCCCGGCAATTCGGGTGGGCCTTTGATCAACATGCGCGGTGAAGTTGTGGGCATCAACAGCCAGATCTACTCGCGCTCAGGCGGGTCCATGGGCATCTCCTTTGCCATTCCGATGGATGAAGCAGTGCGTGTCAGTGAGCAACTGCGTGCCACAGGGCGCGTTTCGCGGGGCCGCATCGGTGTTCAGATCGACCAGGTTACCAAAGAGGTGGCCGAGTCGATCGGCCTCGGAAAACCACTTGGTGCTTTGGTGCGAGCTGTTGAGGCTGGTTCACCTGCAGACAAAGCAGGGGTTGAGGCGGGAGACATCATTACCCGGTTTGAAGGCAAGACAGTCGAAAAATCTAGTGATCTGCCGCGCATGGTCGGTGGAACCAAGCCCGGCACACGCAGCACGTTGACCGTTTTCCGTCGTGGTGTTAACAAAGAGTTGACGGTGACGATTGCCGAAATCGACGCCGACAAGCCTGTCAAGAAGTCCGCTGACAAGGAAGAGAAACCCAAACTGTCGAGTGCCGGACAGGCGCTGGGTCTGGCGGTCAGTGATTTGCCAGACGCACTCAAGAAAGAACTCAAAATTAAAGGCGGAGTCAAAGTTGATGCCGCCACTGAGGCTGCGGCGCGTGCTGGTTTGCGCGAAGGCGATGTGATTACCCAAATTGCCAATGTCGAGGTCAACAACGTTCGGGATTTCGAAAATGCTGTGACGAAATTGGACAAGAGCAAGGCTGTCAATTTGCTGTTTCGGCGTGGCGAGTGGGCGCAATATGCGTTGATTCGCCCGGTCCGTTAAGTACTTAGAGGGAGCAAAAAATCCTGAGTTTGACTTGGATTGGGTTTTTAGGGTGCTTCAATTTGCCTTCAAAAGACAGATGAAAAAATATTTTTCACTGTCTTTTTGATTTTTTGATGTGTGCGTTTACTAACTTAAAATTTTAAAACTTTGAGTTTTGGTTAGAATAGCGACCTGTAAAGGCTGGGTGAGGACATATCAAGTGCACCGGAGTCCACGATGCGGGATGAATTCAAGTGATTCACAGGCCGTCCACAGTTCACACACAAGTTGTCCAAGGTTTGAGGTTCGAAAATTGTTAATAAGCTGTGCATAAAATTCTTGTTGTTGTCCTGCAACGACTGTCGCTAAGGTTTTTTGGGGCTGTAACTTGCCGGCTTTTTGCCTACAATGAGTTTCCAACCTTCGCAGTTGCCAATGATTGTTGGTTCAGGGCGCGTCAGAATTCGACGCGCCCTTTTTTCTTGTCTCATCGTTTCAATTCAAACACTTAAGCGTTCTCGTTGATGAATCACATCAGAAATTTTTCGATCATTGCCCATATCGATCATGGTAAATCCACGTTGGCAGATCGCTTGATTCAGCGTTGCGGCGGTCTGCAAGAGCGAGAGATGGAGGCACAGGTTCTGGATTCAATGGACATCGAAAAGGAGCGTGGGATAACCATCAAGGCGCAGACCGCATCACTCAAGTACAAGGCCCTTGACGGGCAGGTCTACAACCTCAATTTGATTGACACGCCCGGACATGTCGACTTCTCGTATGAAGTGAGTCGGTCGCTCTCTGCCTGCGAAGGCGCTCTGCTGGTGGTCGATGCCAGCCAGGGTGTGGAAGCGCAGACTGTGGCCAACTGCTATACCGCGTTGGAACTGGGTGTTGAGGTTGTGCCCGTTCTGAACAAGATGGATCTGCCCAATGCCGATCCCGAGAATGCGAAGATTGAAATCGAAGATGTGATCGGCATTGATGCCACGCACGCCATCGCCTGTTCTGCCAAGACCGGTATGGGCATTGAGGAAATTCTCGAGGCCGTGGTTGCCAGAATTCCTGCACCCAGAGGTAACCCTGCTGGGCCGCTGCGCGCCATGATTGTTGATAGTTGGTTTGACACTTATGTTGGTGTCGTGATGCTGGTGCGTGTGGTGGATGGGCGTTTGGCCAAGGGAGAGCGCATCAAGATGATGGCCACTGGCACGACTTACAACGCCGACGCTCTGGGCGTATTCACACCGGCCAACGAGTCACGCGATTCGCTGGAGGCGGGGGAAGTTGGTTACATCATTGCTGGCATTCGTGAATTGCAGGCTGCCAAGGTGGGCGACACGATCACCCTGATCAAGCTTGGCACGGGTGGCGCGGCTTTTACGGCGACCGAGCCGTTGCCGGGCTTCAAGGAGATACAGCCCCAAGTGTTTGCCGGGCTGTACCCGACAGAGGCCAATCAGTACGAAGGCTTGCGCGACAGTCTGGAAAAACTCAAACTCAACGACTCGTCACTGCACTACGAACCGGAGGTGTCGCAGGCCTTGGGTTTTGGCTTTCGCTGTGGCTTTTTGGGCCTGTTGCACATGGAGATCGTGCAGGAACGTCTGGAGCGCGAGTTCGATCAGGACTTGATCACGACTGCGCCCAGCGTGGTGTACCAGGTTGTGCAGGTCGATGGCACGGTAAAAATGGTTGAGAATCCATCCAAAATGCCGGACCAGGGTCGTCTCGACGAGGTGCGTGAGCCCATCGTTACGGTCCATCTCTATATGCCGCAAGACTACGTTGGTGCCGTCATGACGCTGGCCAACCAGAAGCGTGGCGTCCAGATGAACATGGCCTATCACGGTCGCCAGGTGATGCTTACCTATGAAATGCCACTGGCCGAAATCGTGATGGACTTCTTTGACAAACTGAAGTCTGTGTCGCGTGGCTACGCTTCGATGGACTATGAGTTCAAGGAGTACCGCACCGCCGACGTGGTCAAGGTCGACATCCTGCTCAACGGTGACAAGGTGGATGCTCTATCGATCGTGGTGCACCGTTCGCAGTCGCAATACCGCGGCCGGGCGGTTGTGGCCAAGATGCGTGAGGTAATTTCTCGCCAGATGTATGACGTGGCGATCCAGGCGGCAATCGGGTCCAATATCATCGCCCGTGAGACAATCAAAGCGCTGCGCAAGAACGTGATCGCCAAGTGCTACGGCGGCGATATTTCACGAAAGCGCAAACTCCTGGACAAGCAAAAAGAAGGTAAGAAGCGCATGAAGCAGATTGGTTCAGTCGAAGTTCCGCAGGAAGCTTTCCTGGCGATCCTACAGGTGGATGGTTAATGCAAGTTCTTACTTCTTTTGTTCTGGCCGCATTTGTCGGGTACGCCAGCGCCTGGTATTTTGGCGTGCTAGAGGGCAACTTCGCGCTGCTGCTATTCCTGGCCACCGCGGTCACTGGCGTTTATTGGCTGGCTGAGCGTTTTTACTTTCTGCCACAACGGCAAATGGCAGTGGCCAAGTTGGAGGCGCAGGCCCTGCAACGGCGCGAGGAACTGGGCCGGCAGGGCATCAGCCAGATTGATGACAACCTGGCCGAGGCCAGAGCTCGCATCCTGGCGCAGCCGTGGTGGCTGGATTGGACGGCAGGACTTTTCCCGGTCATCATCGCCGTCTTCTTTCTGCGCTCCTTCTTGTTCGAGCCTTTCAAGATTCCTTCCGGCTCCATGATTCCGACCCTGCTGGTGGGCGACCTCATCTTGGTAAACAAGTTTCACTATGGCCTGCGGCTACCGGTGCTCAATACAAAAATTACCGACGGTAGCAAGCCCGAGCGTGGCGATGTGATGGTGTTCCGCTATCCGCCCAAGCCCACTCTGGACTACATCAAACGCGTGGTGGGCGTGCCGGGCGATGAAGTGGCTTACCTGAACAAGCGCTTGACTATCAATGGCCAGGAAATCAAGACGACAGCCGTGACCGAGTTTTTTGACGAAGACGTAATGCGCTACTTCAAGCAGTACGAAGAGACGCTGGGCGAGCACAAGCACCGATTGCTAAACGATGATGAGCGTCCGGCATTTGTTCCTGGAGCCGATGAATTTGCCTTCAAGCAGAACTGCCACTACAGTGTGGAAGGCGTAGTCTGCAAGGTTCCTGAGGGCCAGTATTTCATGATGGGTGACAACCGCGACAATTCCATGGATTCCCGTTACTGGGGTTTTGTGCCCGACCGTAACATCGTAGGCAAGGCCTTCTTTGTCTGGATGAACTTTGGCAACCTGAAACGCATCGGCTCATTCAACTGAAACTGATCAGGAGATCGAATGAAGAAGCTTCTTTCCAGATCCCGACAACGCGGCTTGTCATTCCTAGGCCTGCTTGTGGTGGGGGGGGTGCTTGCCACGACCGGGGTGATCGTCGCTCAAATTGTCCCAACTGCGATTGAATACCAGGCAGCTCTGAAGGCTGCCACAAAAGCAACGCAAGGAAACTCTGTCGCCGAAGTCCGCAGTATTTTTGACAAGGCCGCGGCCGTTGACGATATCAAATCCATTACCGGCAGGGACATCGAAGTCAGCAAAGAAGGCGACAAAATCATTGTCAGTTTTTCCTACCAGCGCGAAATTCACTTGGCTGGCCCTGGCTATCTGACACTCAAGTACAGCGGACGCTCAAAATAATGAACCGCAGCAGAGGTAGGCGCGCGTGAATGAAGGCTTGAGGGCGCTGCAAACTCGTTTGCAGTATGAGTTCCGCAACCCTACGCTCTTGACCCAGGCGTTGACGCATCGAAGTTTTTCGGTTGACCATAACGAGCGCCTTGAATTCTTGGGCGACTCCGTTCTTAACCTGGCCGTTGCCGATCTGCTTTTTGAGCGTTTGAGTGCGCTACCTGAAGGCGATCTTTCTCGTGTCCGTGCCAATCTCGTGAAACAAGACACCTTGCATCAACTGGCTGTTGAGTTGGGTTTGTCGGACGTTATCCGGCTTGGGGAGGGGGAGGCGCGCTCCGGTGGGCAGAAGCGACCCTCCATCCTCGCCGATGCGCTTGAAGCCTTGATTGGCGCGGTCTATCTGGATGGCGGATTCGCTGCGGCGCAGGGTCTGGTACATCGACTTTTTCATGCGGTTGAAATCAATTCCGAGATGCAAGCCATTGGCAAGGATCCGAAGACTGAACTACAGGAGTGGTTGCAGGGGCGCAAAATGAGTTTGCCTCTGTACCGTGTGGTTGGCACACAGGGCGCGGCGCATAAGCAGACATTTG
>Ga0194060_10001095_pt1 | contig 19527 bp, 17 predicted proteins | sample SepL225m_MetaG_FD_163427 | JGI IMG/M metagenome (GOLD analysis project Ga0194060, IMG submission 163427) | Anoxic zone freshwater microbial communities from boreal shield lake in IISD Experimental Lakes Area, Ontario, Canada - Sep2016-L222-5m | ecosystem: Environmental > Aquatic > Freshwater >... | reverse complement strand
GGGCGGGGGAGGGTGGTGGATTGTCAGTCATGGCGCGTCGCGCCGACGATTACTGCCGCCGCGCTCAGAGCAGCGGTCGCGGCCGATACTGGAGCGACTCGGCCATGTGCGCCGGGCCAATGGCGTCGGCGCCGGCGAGGTCAGCGATGGTGCGGGCCAGACGCAGGGTCTGCGCGACGGCGACGGGGGTGAGGTCGAGCTGGCGGGTCGTCGCCCGCAGCAGGCTGTGGCTGGCGGCCTCGATGGCGGGCGTGCCTCCCTGATCGGCGGCGCGCGCAGCCTGGCGCTGGCGGGCGGCGATCACCCGCGCGCGGATAGCCGACGATGGCTCGCCGAGCCGCGTGCTGGTCAGCTGCGCGGCGCGTGGCGGCGGCACCTCGACATGGATGGCGATCCGGTCGCGCAGCGCGGCGGGGATACGCCGCTGATACCGGCGCACCTGGGCGGGCGTGCAGGTGCAGGCGCGCATCACGTCGCCGAACCAGCCGCAGGCGCAGGGGGCGGCCGTGGCCACCAGCTGAAACGCCGCCGGCAGCACGACCGGGCCGTCGGTGCGCGCCAGGGTGACGCTGCGGTCGTCGATGACCTGGCCGAGGCGCTCCAGATGCGGGCCGAAGGCGGGCAGGTCGGCGAGCAGCAGCACGCCGCCGTGGGCTAGGCTCACCGCGCCGGGGCGCGTCCGCCCGCCGAAGAGTACGGTGGCGGTGCCGGGCGGCAGCGGGGCGCGGCACGGGGGATGGGCGCGATCCTCCCCGGTGTTCGGGCTGAGGCCGGTCGCCGCCCGGATCGCGGAAACCTCCGCCACCTCTACGGGCTCCAGCGGCGGGAGCAGGCCCAGCAGCGCACGGGCCAGGGCCGGCGCGTCGGCGTCGGGGGAGCCGATCAGCAAGATATGGTGCTGACCGGCTGCGGCCACCTCCAACGCCCGCTTGACATGCTCCTGGCCCACAATCTGCTGGAGGTCAATCGGCTCACCACATGCCATGGTCTTCATCATCGCTCCTCCTTCCCGATTCAGATCAGGCACCGGCAGACATACACGGTCACGTACTGGAGCGGGATCGCGCGCAGGGGCGCGCTGATCACGCCCGCCGCGACCAGGGTGGCGAGCATGCCCTCGTTCTCGGAGTAGTCCTTGATCACCACCTCGTCGGCGGCCAACGCGAGCTCGGGCAGGTTGATCGTGGCAACCGCCACCGGCTCGCCGTCCTCCACATCTGAGAGCGTCAGGGCGATCCGATCCGTGTGGCCGTAGCTCGCCCGCTCCACCCGGCACCGCCAGCCGCGAAACTGCACCTGATGTCCTGGCATGGCCCTGCTCCTCTCCCCTCCTCTCCGCTCGTGAATCACTCCCGCCTGCGCACACCCGCGCGCGGGTGTATCTTCTGGCCGATGGCGCGGTGGGTGAGCAGCAGCGCCCAGATCGCCCCGCCGCCAACCTTGGCGAGGAGCTGGCCGAGCACGAGCGGCCCGCTGACGGGCCAGCCGAAGGCGAGCAGGGGGAAGCAGAGGCTATCCACCGCAGCAGAAACTAGGTTGGAGCCGTTCATGCGGACGAGCCGACCGTATCGGCCCAGGGCCAGGTAGGCTCCCGTATCGGCGACGCTCGCGGCGATGAAGGCCAGGCTGCTCGCCAGCGCGATCCGCCCGCTCCCGCCTAGCAGCAGTGAGAGCAAGCCGCCAGCGGCGATCAGGCCCAGCATGCGCGCCCAGAGGAAGCGCCCCTGCCACTGCTCATGCAATCGGTCGCGGGTGGACAGGTCGAGCCCGACGAAGACAAACGCGTTGATCACGGTGACGCCGGGGCCGAGGTATGACACCAGCAGATTCGCGGCGACAATGGCGAGCAGGTAGACCGCCATGAGCCGGCTAGGACGCGGCACGAAACAGATCCGGAAGGGCATGCTGGGTCACCTCCAGGCGCGCAAGAAATGACGGAAGGTACTTCTCGGGCCAACGGCTGAACTGGCCGCCGTCGATGCTATCCGCCCCCATCGCCTCGACCCGCGCCAGCCGGGCGGTGGTGTTCACCCGACCAACGTGCGTCCAGAGCCCCCGTGCGCGGGCCATGCGCACGAGCAGCTCAGCGCTGCGGCTGAGCTTCCAGCGGGTCGAGGCCCCGACAAAGACTGCGCTCAGCTCGTCCCATGGCACCGTATCGGGCGTGGCACCGTCCTGAAGCACGATGGCGGCCGGGAGACCGCGGGCGACCAAGGCCGGACGCCAGCAGCGCCACAGCCAGCACGTGCCCTCCCAGGAGCCGACGATGCCCTGCGGGGTGCGCTCCACCGCGTCGGGCGCTGCGACGAACTTGAGCTGGTCGTGGGGCGCTTGGGCGATGGCGTCGAGCATTGCGAGGTAGGCGTCGGGCTGCACGCCGGCCAGGGCGTCGTTGTCGGCACCCCAGGGCATGCCGGATCGCGCGATGGCGTCGATGCGATTCCAGATGCGCGGTTGCACCAGCCGGCCAAGGGCCGGGTGGCCGGCGTAGCGCGCGACCGTGGTGGTCGCCCCGCTGACCAGGAGGATCATCAGGCCGCCTGGCGGGTCGCCGCGACGGCGGCAGCGGCGCTCGCCGCCGGGGGTGTGGGGCGGGCCAGCAGCACCAGGCGGTCGAGCAAGATCTCGTGGCGGCCATCGGCAGTGAGGCGCAGCTGCCCCTCGGCATAGAGCCGGTCGCCGACGTGCAGGCAGCGCCCGCACCACTCGGCTAGCGCCTCCCAGGCGGTCAGCCGGTACCAGTCGGTCTCGCGTCGCACCTGGCCGTCGGCGGCGCGCCAGCTGCGCACGCTGGCCAGGCGCAGCGTGGCCACCGGGTGGTCGCCGACGCTCCACAGCTGCGGCTCGCCGTCGAGCCGCCCAGTCAGCTGGACACGGTTGAGATCCATCGGCTCATTCCTCCTGTGGTGACTCATACGTATGATCGTGCCCTACCCCAGATCCTCGTCGGCGTAGGTCGTTGGTGCCGGGCTGGCTATCGCCACTGGTGGCGGCGGATCCACTCTAGGATCGACACGCGGCTCCGGCGTCGTCTCGCGTATCGGTCGCTCGACCTCGATGACCGACGCCATCACCGGCGAGGTGGGCCGCGTCGGTGCGGCCGGCGGGTCAGCGGTAGTGGTACTGACCGAGGCGCGCTTGACCAGCACGCGCTGGGCGCGGCCACCCGCGATCACGTAGCACTCGCCGGGCGGCAGCTCCTTCACCTCGTTGGGGTGGATCTTCAGCGCCTCGTCAAGCGCGAGGTAGCCCGCGCCGGTGGCGTACTCCCTGGCCCCGCGCCCCATGCCGCGCTCGGAGAAGCCGATCCGCCGCGTGAAGCGCAGCCGCTGGCCGGCGCGCGGCAGCAGCAGGTCCGGGTCGCCGCAGCGGTGCATGATGAGCGTCTCGGCCGCGCCCAGGATGCGGTCGAAGCCCTCGCCCATGCCGGCGTAGCTCTGGCCGGTCACGATGATCGACGCGCCGTGGAAGCGCACCATCTCGAAGAGGCTGGCCGTGCCCGCGCCGCTCTGGGAGATCACCGGGTACTCATCGATGATCAGCAGCACGCGCTGATCGGCGGGCTTGCGGCGGGCGGCGTAGTGCGCGAAGTCCTCGATCAGGTAGCGCCCGAACGAGGCGGTCTGATCCTTCAGGCTCAGGCCGTCGAGCAAGATGTAGCCGGCGTCAACCGTGTCGAAGCTCCAGGTGTCAGAGGCATCGGGGCTGCCATCAAGCCCGCTGCCGAGCGCCTTGAAGAAGGCCCGGTAGCGGTTGTAGGCCGCTGCCGCGTCGCGGGCGCGTAGCCCGTCGATCTCATCGACCTCGGGCCGACCGACGTAGCGCTGGCGGAGCCGGGAGAGCACCATCCCTTCCAGCAGGGCCTGGCTGGAGCGCGGCGGGCCGCCGGGGGCCTCCAGCGTCAGGTTGAGTAGCATCTTGGTTAGATCTTTATAATAGGGCTCTGAATAGTCCAGTACCGCCAGCAGGCGGTTGAGCAGCGCGACGCTGTCGCCCTGCCAGCCGCGCAGGGGCTGCTCCGGGAAGCTGCCGATCGTGGTCGCGCCGGCGGCGCGCATGGTGGCGGCGAAGCGCTCCTGGAGCGCCCGCTCGCCCTTGCAGTCGATCACAAAGACCTTCCAGCCGTAGGTCTGCCGCGCGCCCGCCGCGAGGCGCAGCATGGTCTCGCTCTTGCCCATGCCCGAGCTGCCGATGATCGCGCCGTGGCGGGCCAGGCTGTCGGCGGGGTAGGTGAAGAGTGGTCCCGTGGCCCAGGGCAGGTCGCCCGCGCCCAGCGGCACGCCCAGCACCATCGCCCCGCGCACATTGACCGGCGCCTTGGCCACGCTGGCCCGGGCCTGGCGGTCGCGCTCGGCGGCGCGGCGCTCCGCCCGATCCAGGCGCTCCTGCTCGAGCTCCTCGGCCGTGCGCACCCGGTTGCTGAGGATGTTCAGCGCGGCGAAGGGCGCGGCCAGCAGACTCATCCGCCACCAGGCCCAGAGCGGCGGCCAGATCTGCCGGGCGATCCCCCCATAGTCGATGCTCCCGCCGCCGCTCTGGAGCGCGCGGTAGGTCGTGCCCCCGGTGGCCCACAGGGTCAGCGCGACGGTCTGGTAGTCGCGCCAGAACCAGCCGGCGACGGCGAGGGCCAGCGTGCCGCCGAGCGCGCACCAGGCCATACGCCGTGGGATGCGCCCGGTCATCCCGGCCAGCACGCCAGCGACGGCCAGGCTGATCGGGCCGAGCAGCAGGAGCAGCATCACGATGGTGGTCAGCTGCTGCTGCTTGGCCACCTCGGTCTGCATCGAGAGCGGCGTGCGTGTTGGGGCGCTCGGCGCGGGGTTGCTCATGACGATTGCTCCTCCGGGGAAGGCGCCCAGAGCACCGCGTCGGCCAAGGCGACGCTGGGCAGCGGGCTGTCGCCGGGGCGGCGGCCCGGCGCGAATGTCACGCGCTCCATGCGCTGCCAGCGCCGGCGGATGCTGAATGGGTGGACGCGATCCTCGGCCAGGAAGCGGTAGCTCGGGGCGAGCCCCTGGTGGACGCCGGCCACCGTGCGGGCGATCACATGCATGCGCGGCCCCGGCGGCATCACCACGAGCACGATTGCACTGGAGACGCCGTAGCGCTCCGGTAGGCGCGGGTCGCGCCCGTAGGCGTCGTAGGCCAGGGCCTTCTTGCGCCACTGCTCAAGGCGGGTGGTGCCGCGGTCGATCTCGACGAAGTAGCGCTGGCCGTCGAGCGTGAAGGTCGCGTCGGGGATGATCGGTAGGGTGTGGCCGACCCCAGCAACGACGACCGAGTCGTAGTCGGCGCTGAGCAGGTGGTCGGCCGCCCAGCCCTCCAGGCTGCGGCCGCGGAACACGAGCTCGGAGCACAGCGCAGCGTAGAAGGCGCCAATGCCCAGGCTGTGCTCCAGGGTCAGCGCCGCGCGCGTGGAGCGCTCGTGGTACCAGATCTCCTCCAGGGCGATGCCGCGCTCGCCGGCCAGCAGCTCGGCGCCGGCGGCGGTGAGGCTCAGGCAGTGCGCCAAGCGCCGGTAGACCGTGACGGCGCGATCCGCGGTGCGCTGGATACGGACAACCAGCCCGCGCTCCGCGAGCCCGGCCACGCGCTCGTAGGCCTGCTTCGGGCAGCGGTTGGTCGCACCCGCCTCGCGGGCGACCCGCTCGTGCTCACGCCAGCGGGTCGTCCAGTGCAGCCACTGCAGGTGCTGGATGGTGAGGTAGCGCACCTGGGAGAGCGACTGAAGGATGTCCACGTCGCGCTGGGTGAGCACAAAGGGCCTGGCCATCACGCCTCCCCCAAGGATGTGGCGACCACCGCACCCGCGCTGATCTGCGCGCCCGCGTCGCTTGCTTCCGGCAACGCCAGCGGCTCAGCTATCGCAGGCCCTATCAGAAGCTGCGGGTCGCCGAGGGCGGCAACGAGGGCCTCGCCCGCGCGTCCGCCTATGCGCACTGGCGGCGGCACCTCCGCCTGAAAGGCGACCCGGTTCAGGGCGGTGGCCAGGGCACCCCGGCGCCAGCCCACCGCTTGAAGCACGCGGGCAGGATCTGGCCCGTCGGCGCTCACCGCGAGCAGGACGCCCACGGTGATTGGCTGGGGCGCGGCGCGCAGCCGCGACCAGGTGGTGATCAGCCGGCCCGCCTCCCACGGGGCAAGCATAGCCGTATCGAGCGGCTGGGCGTGGTGGGTCGGCCGCGCGGCGAGCCGGCGGATCTCGCTGGTGTGCGGCACGATCCGAGTCACCGGGGCAAGCATGATGCCGGGTAGGGTTGTGCGCACAAGCTGGGCAAACAGCGCGCGCGGGCAGCTGTGGTCGCAGCCGTCCGGTCGGCAGTGTGGGCAGCCCTCCAGGGCCAGGTACCGACGGATCATGCCGTCGCGCCGGATCCGGATGATCGTCAGCGGCTGGAACTGCAGGTGCAGGGCGATACCCTGCTGCCAGCCATCACGGTCAGGCGTCGCGCTCGCCCCTTCGATGCGCCAAAGTAGCGGTGGCATTGCATCCTCCTTGTCTTCACGTTGCCTACGGGCAGGCCACGCTGGTCTGCCCCCAGCGGCTGACGTACCAGTGGTCGTTGGAGCTGATGAGGGTGGCCCGGTAGCACCAGCGCTTGTGGGCGAACTGCCAGACGCTGCGGCCCACGCCGTCCACCACGGCCTCGACGGTCACATCCTGGAGGGCACCGGTCGGGCTGGTCGGGTTGGTCAGATAGTCCTGCATGCGGTGAACCGCGTCCTGCGCGAATGTCGCCGGGTCGGGCAGCGTCGGGTCGGCCAAGCGCTGCGCTGCCGCGGCGTCCCCCGCACGTATCGCCGCGATCCATGCCTGGTGGACGGTATCCGCCGTTGCCTGCGATGGTGTGCCGCAGCTCGGCGCGAAGAGGATGAGCGCCAGCAGCGCCAGCTTGGCGATCGTGCGGCCACGCTCGTACAGCTGCTGCAGCAGCTGGTTGACACGCGAACCTGATGGGCGCATGGGGAACCTCCTTACGAGTTGAGGAAGGCGCTGGCCTCCAGCGGGTGGCACTCGACGTTGATCTCGTAGGCGTCCTTGCGGATGACGCCGAGGCACTGGCCGGGCTCGGCGTCGATCACGAATTGCAGCGCGCGGGGGGTGATCACGCTCATCGCGCGGGCCACATCCTGGGCCTCCACGTCCTGCATATGGAAGAAGAAGTGCGCCGCCGCGTTGGCATGCAGCTGCCGCCCGGTGGGCGTGTCCAGAAACGGGCGCATGGTCTGATCGACCAGCACCATGCCCAGCCGGTACTTGCGCGCGGTCTTGGCGATCACCCAGGCCGCGTTGGCCACCGCCTCGACCTGGCTGGCGTAGCCGAACTCGTCGATCATCAGGAAGATGTCGCGGGTGACCCGACGCGTGCGCACGTAGCGCCAGACTGCCGCCAGCGCCTGGAGGTAGAAGAAGGGCAGCAGGATCTCGGGCACGGTCTTGAAGTCGTAGTAGACGATCGTGTCCTCAAAGCGCCAGTCGATGGTCGTGCAGCCGTCGAAAGCCACGCCGTCCGGCGTCTTCTCGCCCAACTCCGTACTGCTGCCGTAGATCAGGTAGCGCAGCCGGCGGGCGAAGGTGTCCGCCACCGGGTCGCCCATCGCCTCCAGCACGTGGATCAGGCCGGTCAGGGTCGGCATCGCCGCCACCGGCGTGTCGGGGGTGACGCCGTACTGCTGGTAGAGCCGCTTGACCGCCAGAGCCAGCACGCCGCGCTCGCCGCTCTCCAGCTTCATGGGGATGAAGCGCTTCTTGCCGTCGGCGCTCTCGCCGGGCTCGCCGAGCAGCATCACGACCTGCGCGACCACGTGTAGGATCTGGTTGTTCTCCCAGCCGCCCTCGGTCTCCCAGCCGAAGATCACGTCGAGGATGTTGACCGTGTGCTCCAGCCCGACCTTGTAGCAGGTGCAGTCCTGGATGGCCCGCTCGACTCTGAGCCCGTTGGCGAAGGCGTCGATGCCGATCACCTGCATGCCGCCGATGCTGGCGGCACGCTCGGCCAGCAGATTGAGCAGGACCGTCTTGCCATAGCCGCTGGCCCCGGCAATGATCATGTGGGCGGCTTGGTTGCGCGCGAAGAGGTTGATGAAGATCGGGAAGCGCCCGTTGCGGTCGATGCCGACGAAGATGCCCTGGGTCGCGTTGGGCCGGTGGAAGCCGACCATGCCGGCGGCGCAGCCGACCACCTTGGAGAGCTGGGTACGCGGCTTCCAGGGGGCCTCCAGTTGGGTGCGCGGCAGGGTCGAGAAGAGCTTCAACGCCACGCCCTGCGCGCCAGCGGGGCGCATCAGCTTGAGGCGCGGGCCGAACAGGTCGCGCACGGTGATCACGTTGGCGTCCAGCTCGCGCTTGTCGCGGCCACGCACCAGGATGGCCACCTGGATGGCGTGCAGGGTCTGGCCCTTGAGCTGGGCGAGCACGTCGCGGGCGTCGTGCACCACCTGCTCGCCGCGGATATCGACCAGGTTCGCGTCGCGGGCGACCAGCTTCGCCGCGTTGTAGGCCATCTCGGCCACGCGCTGGGACTTGGTGCGGTTCAGGGTGGTCACATCGACGGCGATGGTGATGTCCATGTTCAGGCTGATCAGCTCGTGGAAGAGGGTGGCGTTCCACTCGCCGGTGAAGTCGTAGCTGGTGAGCACGGCCAGGACGGGCTGGCTGGGGTCGTCGGGCTCCAGGTAGGTCAGGTGCTCCCGGTAGGGGCCGGCGATCACCGGGGTGAGCGCGTCGATACGGGTCACTGGGCGGCGAGTGACGGCGGCGAGCGGGATGCGGATGGCGGCCTCGGCGACGTCGGCGGGCTCCCAGGTGAGCAGGGTGTACTGGACGGCGCGCAGGACACGCTGCTCCATGGTCTCGTACATGCGCACGGCCTCGCGCGCCCAGGGCACGCGCCAGAAGAGTCGGTCGAGGGCGGCGACAAAGGCTTCCCACTGCTCCGGGGTGGCGCGACCGTCGCGGCAGGCGGGCAGATCGACCCCATCCGGCGTGAGCTGCACCAGCAGGTCGATGATCAGATCGGGGTCGAGGTCGGCGAGGGCGACCGCCAGGAGATCGGTTGGGGTGTCGGGGCTCCAGGCGTCAATCGCGGCGCGCAGGCGGCGGGTGCGCAGGTAGAGGTGTTCGATGTCGTGATGCTGGGCGCGCACCGCCGCGATGGGCGCGTGCATCGGAAAGCGGGTCGAGCTGGCGATCAGGCGCATGGGGAACTCGCGCCCGTAGAAGAAGCCGCCGAGCTGCTCCTCGAAGCGGTCGATGTCGCCGACGAGGTCGATCGGCACGCTGGAAATGGCAAAGAGGTACATCAGGGTGCTCCGCGCGTGATCATCACAGCATCATCGGATACGTCAGGGACGGGCGTGATTCCCGCGGGATCATCTTCATCGGTGTGCGCGATGACGGCGATGGCTCGTACCGGTGGCAGGGCATCTGCGCGAGGCCGAGCGGCGGCCCCGCGCTGCACCAGCGCAATCGGGCCGCTGGCGGCGATGACCTGATCCTGGTCGGGCCGGGGCACCGCGCCGGGCAGGTCGGCGGGCGTCACGCGGTTGCCATGCAGGCGCAGCCGGACGAGTCCGCGGGTCGTCCAGATCAGGTGCTCGTAGAGCGGCAGGCCGCGCATCTCCACGGTCATCACGTAGCCGGCGACCGCCGCGACCGCACAGGCGGGCACGCGCGTGAGGATGGGCCAGCTGCTGGAGATCATGAAGATCGGCATGAAGGCGAGCAGCACGGCGACGATGCTCTCGAAGGTCAGGAAGGTGGCGATCTTCTCCTGCTTACGGCTGGTCAGCTCCTCAATGATGCGGGCGGGCATAGCAACCTCCTTCCCGCCAGGGCGGCCAGTGGCCGCCCTGGCAAGCGGTAGCGGGGGATATACGGCACGCGCTTAGCCGCCGCCCATGGCGATGAAGGCGGTGATCAGGGCGGGGGCCAGGCCGAGCACGATTGCGCCGACCAGGATGCGTTGGATCCAGCCGCGGGCGTTCTGCGCCCATTCGGGCATGATCCCCGACAGCGAGTTCATAACGAACCAGACGGCCACGCCGAAGCCGGCCACGATCGGGCCGAGGGTCAGCATCTGCGTGCGCCACTGGGTGAAGAAGGCGATGATCGCGTCCATACACGGGTTCTCCTTGTGCGTCTGCGAGCGAGTAGACGGGTGGACAGGGCAGGGTGGCCAACCAGGCGGGCCGGACATCACCTCCTGACGGTCAGTTGATAGCGGAACGGCCCGATCTGGAGCACGCCGCTCTCCAGGGGCAGGTCGATGACGACCACCCGGCGCTCACCCGGCGCGAGCGGCGTCCCCAACGCGGAGGCCGCCACCGCGCTCCGGGCGCTCGGCGTCACAAAGCCGAGGTCGGCGGGGGTGAGCACGAGCGGGGCGGGGCTCGTGGTGGACAGGGTGGCCTGCACGGTCATCGTCTGCTGCCCCGACTGGGCGGTGAGCGCTTCGACCCGTAGATGGGAACGCAGGACGACGTCGCGGGTGGGGGGCGGCTCCAGGGTGGCGCGGTAGCGGACGACCTGGTCCGTACCCGTGGCCACCTGCCACTCCACGGCGAAGCGCTCAGTCGGATCGGGGATGAGGTAGTCGAAGGTGATCGTCCTGGTCGCGGGGCGGGTCGCGCTGGGCAGGGCCGCGCTCCCGTCGGCGAGCCGGATGGTCGGGGCGAGCGCCACCCAGTCCTGGCCGTCCGCGTCGGCGACCGCGACGGTGAGCACGACGCGCCCCTCGGGGAGGGTCGGGTCTTCGCCACGCCCGCGCACGGTGATGGCGGTTACGCGGAAGCCGGCCGGGGCGGCGTCGCCCGGGGCCAGGATCGGCTGGGCCTGGAGATCCTGAAGGTGGCCGTAGCGCGGGGCGGTCGCGGTATCGCCCGTGGCGCAGGGGTGGATGACCAGATCATCGCCGCCCTGCGGCGCGGCGGTGAGGGCGAAGACACGGGTGGGCTGCCCGTCGGGCGCGTCGAGCAGCAGGGTGTCGAGCGCCTCTAGGCGCGCGGCGGGCAGGCAGAGCTGGATGGGGCGGAACGAGCTGGTGAGCGCGCAGGCGGTCGTGGCCTCCTTGCCCGCACACGCCGCATCCCAGCGGGCCTGGCTTTCCTGAACGGGTAGCGACCAATCTCCAGCGACACCCCGTACGGCCGTGATCCGCCAGGGGCTAAGGGCCGCGCCGCCACTCGTCGGCGCGCCGGTTGCGGGGCGATCCTGCCGGCCCGGCTGGAGCAGCAGAATCACGACGGGGATGGCGAGCAGCGCCAGCACGGCGAAGCCGATGTTCACGATCATGCCGCGCCGGGCGTCGCGGCGGCCGCCGCCGAGCTGGTAGTCGGTCGCGCTGGGCGGGGCGTGGGCCACCTCGGCCAGGTCGATCGCCAGCCACTTGATGGCGTCGGGCGTGCCGCGCGGCACCAGGCCGCGCCGGTCGTCGCGGTGCAGCCCCTGCGCCTCCTCGATCAGGTGGGCCAGCGCCTGGCGCGCGACCTCGTCGGGGTCGGCGTGCGTGACGGTGCCGCCGCGCACCTGCGCCCCGGCGTCATACTGGCGCTGGATCTGGGCGCGCTCCTCGGCAGCGACCGCGTCGAAGAGGGTGCGCTGGTCGGTGGGCAGGCCGGCGAGGCGGCGCTGGGCCGCGTCGGCGCGCTCCTGGGCCGCGCTCGCGCCCTCGAAGGGGTCGGCGGCGGCTAGGGCATCGCTGGCCAGGGCCAGGATGGTCTGCTGGGACTCGAGGTAGGCCAGCCAGGCGCGGTAGGAGCGCAGCACGTCCTGGCGGTAGCGGGCCTCCTCGCGGGCGTCGCTGGTGCTCATGATCGGGCCTCCGGGACAGTCAGGATGAGGCTGGTCTGCCCGCTCGCCAGCGGGATAGTGAGGCCCCAGGCCGGAATGACCACCTGGAGCGCCTCGGTGGGGCGCAGGTCGCGGCTGAGCCGCACCGCGCCGCTAGCATCGGTCAGGCCCTCGGCGAGCACCTCGCCGAAGGCGTTGGCGATCTGGACGCGCACCCCGCGGACCGGCTGGCGCATGTCGGGCGTCGGCGTGGACATGCCGAGGGCTGAGCCGCCGCTCGGCGGGTGGTCGGTGGCCACGATGGTGACGGCGATGACGACCGGCACGCGGGCGGCGGGCGCGGGTGGCGGCGATGGTAGCGCGGGGTCGAGGGTGGTCACATCTACCTGCATGCCGAGGCGACCAGGGGCCGCCGTGGTCACGGCAACGGGCGATTGCGATGCACTCGGTTGCTGGATAGCCGAGGTCTCCGCAGGCACGGCGGAGGCCCCGCCCGCGCCTGCGGTGGACGGCTGAGGGCTGGGCGCGTTGGGGTCAATCCGCCGCAGATCCGACCAAAGGACCCAGCCGGGAAGGATGCTGGCGTCAGCGGCGATGCTGACCCAGAGCCCGCGCACGGGACCGCGCACGGCGACGCGGGTCTCGGCGGGAAGATCGGCCAGGGCGGTGCTGTCCGATCGTGGCTCGTGGCGCAGCACGGTGGCGCGCACGATGATTGCCGGCCCGGCGGTGATCTGCTCCTGGTTGCCGGGGACGGCCGCGCCCGCCGCGCTGCCGCTCCCCGCCGCGCTGCCGCTCCCCGTCGCGCCAGTCGCGCCGCTGCTTCCCGTCGTGCTTGGAGCGACGGTGGCCGTGGGAGTGGGGATGTTGGCCTGCTGGCGCAGGGTCGGCTCCAGCTTGCGGGCCAGTTCGCTGGCGACGGGGGCCACCACGAAGCGGTAGGCGGCGTGGGTCGCTTCGGCGAGCTGCGGCATAAGCCCGCCGTTACGCGGGGCGACGCGGATGTCGGCCAGGCCATCGGCGGGGGCCACCCAGGTCAGCGCGGAGAGCAGCCCGCCGGGGGCGTAGTCGTCGTTGCCAGCGACCGGGCGATCCTGGTGCTGCCAGAAGACCTCGACGACGGTATCGACGCCAGGGTCGAGGTCGAAGGTGGCGATGCGGTAGGCCACCCCAGCCTTGACCGGCACGCGCAGATAGTCGTGGTCGCCGCCCGGGCAGGCGTCCGGGCGCGCCTCGGGGCAGACCAGGGTCAGGTCGTAGACCACGCCGACGGCGATGGTCGCGGCGGTGGCGAACGACCAGTTGTTCTCCAGGGCGTCGGGCGCGCCGGTCACATCCACCGTCCCAGCTGCACGCGGGGTGATCTCTCGGCGCACCTCGATGCGGTAGCTCTCACCGGCGGACGGGCGCGGGTCGCGGTTCTCAACCCGCAGCAGCACCGAGCCGTGGATGGCTGGGGCCAGCGTAAGCGAGATCGTCCCGCTGGCCAGCAGACTCACCCCTTGGCGTGCGGTAAGGAACAGATCGAGGCCTGCCGTGGTGCGCACCGTGACGACCGTCTGGATCGCCGGGTCATCGGGCAGATCGAGCACATACACATCCCGATCCGCCTCGGGGACAAAGGTAAACGGCCCGCTCACCGCGTCAAGCGGCAGCGCGCACGGCTGGGCGTCGGTGTCGTTGGGCTCGCAGGCGTCGGGGCGCATGCTCGCCGCCGGGGTTGCGGTGGCGCTGGCCGAGAGCGCGGTCGGCGACGCCGACTCGTCGGTCGCGCGCGACACCGTGGTGACAAGCGGCGTGACCACCGTCGGCTCCGCGAGGATCGGCGTCGCCTCAACCTGCGCGCCCGCCGGAATCGGGGTGGCGGCCAGGGTGCCTGCGGCCACGACGCTCAGCAGGATGAGCAGCAGGCCGGGGAGTGCGCGTCTCATAGCTGGTTCTCCTGGGGCGGCTGGGGCGGCTGGGCCTCGACGTCTGCGGTATGCGTCTCGATGGTGCGCAGCTCGGGGCGGCCAGTAAGCGGGTGGCGCGGGTGGCGGAAGGTGTGGCGGTAGCCGTCTGCGCCCTCCGCCGAGCCGACGTACTGCCAGTCCTCGCCGGTATGCAGGCGGCTCGGCAACGGCGGGATCTGTGCGGCGGCATATGCGACGTGGGGATGGTCGGCGGACAGCTGGGCGCTCGCCTGGGCTGTGCCGACGCGCGGTGTCGCAACCACTGATGAGCCGGGTTGCCGTGACTGAATCGGGAGACCAGCAGCGCTGGCGACACCCGAAGTGCCAGGCTGACCCGACTGGCCCTGCGCACCAGCTGCGCCAGAGCTACCTGTAGCGCCAGGAGTGCCAGGTTGGCCCTGAGCGCCAACAGCGCCGGTAGCGCCGACAACGCCCGGCTGGCCGGGCTGTCCCGACTGGCCTTGAACACCAGGAGCGCCGGAAGCGCCGGAAGCGCCAGCCGTGCCCAGAGGGCCGGACTGTCCCGATGGGCTAGGTTGGCCAGACGCGCCAGAGGCACCGGTCGCGTCAGGAGCGCCCAAAGCGCCAGGCTGCCCCGATTGGCCCTGAATACCAGCAGATCCGGAAGCGCCGGCAATGCCCGTAGCGCCGGGCTGCCCTGGCTGGCCCGACTGGCCTTGCGAACCCGCAACACCGGCAGCTCCCGCAGCGCCGGGGGCACCCATCGCGCCAGCGAAGCCCAACGGCCCTGGCTGCCCCTGCGCGCCAGCTGCGCCGGATGGTCCACGCGATCCTGCCGGGCTGCGGGGGGCAGCACCGCCTGAGGAGCCACCACGTGCCGTCGGCCCAGAGCCTGCCGAACCGGATGCGGCGGGCGCTCCCAGCGCCGGGCCGTCGCGCTCGATCTGGAGCCGGGCCGAGCGCCAGTTGTGCCGGCTGCGGTCGCCGGCGTAGAGGCCCTGGTAGGTCGCCGAGTCGGTGCCGATCCAGCCCATCGCCGCCGCCACCTCGCCGACCGCGCCCATCCCCGGCAGCCGCCCGGCCATCGCCGCCGCCGTGTACGCCACTCGCTGGCCCGGCGCGGCGTCGCGGGATTGCGCCGCCGCCGCCGCGCCCATCGCGGCCACGCCCAGGTAGGTCGCTCCGCCGGTCGCCACCCCGGCCACGGCGGCAGTCGTCATCTGCGCGGCCTGCTGGAGCGGCTGCGTCAGGGTCAGGCCAGTGGCCTGGAGCGCCGCCTGCTCGATCGTGCCAATGCTCTTCCAGAGCGTGGTCAGCGCGACGAAGCCCAGGTAGCCCATCAGGAACAGGCCACCCACGGCCATGCCGGTGTAGGCCCCGGCGTTGCCCAGCTGGGCCGCCGCCATCAGCGCCGCGCTCAGGAAGCCCATCACAATGCTGGAGGTCCAGGAGACCAGCAGGATCGAGGCGGCCCGGCGCAGCACCGAAGTCACCGGCGCGGCGGTCTGCTGGAACCAGACGAAGATCAGGCCGATCGGCAGCGAGAGCCAGAGCAGGGCCATGCTCAGCGAGAAGATCAGGTGGATGAGGCTCTCCAGCACCGCCAGCAGCGAGGGCAGCAGGCCCTGGAGCAGGCGGTTCATGCCGCGCTGCATGCCCTCGACCCAGCCGCGCCGCTCGACGGCGCTATCCAGGTCGCCGACGGTGCCGTCGTAGGCGTAGGCCGGCGGCTCGCGGTAGAAGCCGTCGGGGATGTCGCGGCTCGGCCCGCGCGCGTCGGGGCAGTGGATGTCGCCGGCGTCGGCGTAGAGCAGGGTCGCCGCCAGGGCGTCCATCCCCAGCCCGGCGGTGGTGCGGCTCAGCGTGCTGCCGCAGGGGTTGGACGGGTAGAGCGCGGTCGGCGACGGCATATCCGTGCCGGGGGCGCCGAAGATCGCGCCTGGGGTCGCGGCGCTCATCTGGGAGAAGAGCCGGCTGCTCACGTCGCTGCGCAGCTGCTCGGCCTGGGCGATCATCTGCCCGGCCACGGTCAGGATGAGCGGGGTGAGCACGGCCCAGGTGATCACGTGGCGCATGCTGACGAAGCCGCTCTCGCCGGTGAGCGGCACGAGCATAAAGAGGATGGCGGCCAGGGTCAGGGCGGCGATGGCGACCGGCGCGTAGACCGGCCCGATGAAGGCGGTCAGCCACTGGTAGGCGCTGGTGAAGGCGACGGTGATCAGCCAGGCCCGCAGCTGGTCGAGTTGGTAGGCGAGCACGAGCAGCCATCGGTTGATGCTCCAGAGCATGGAGGCGATGCCGTAGTAAAAGCTGTACTCGGCGTTGTCCACGCAGGCGCCCATGTCGAGCGGCCCGCAGGCCGCCCAGGCCGGGCGCGGGAACGCCGCATGGACGGCGAGCGCGGCGAGCAGCAGCAGGCCAACCGCCAGGTGCCGGGAGGGGATGTGCGACCGCTGTGGGATGTGCGACCGCCGGCTCACGGGTGCGCCCTCCGCCAGCGCAGGGCCAGCAGCCCAACCAGGGCGGCGATGATCACCAGCAGAACGGCGACCGGCGCCCAGCGCGGAGCGGGCGGGTCAGGGGCAGGGGGCGCGCCAACGACCAGAATAGCGGGCGCGCTCGGGTCGATCCGGGTGGGTAGCGGGGCGGACGTGGCGCTGGCCAGCGTCGGCAGGGGCGGGGCGACCGTTGGGCCGCCCACCTCCAGGCTGAGCATGGTCGCCGGGTCGGGCAGCACCAGCCCGTCACGCTCGGCGCGGAGATACAGCACGGTCGGGGCCGCGCCCACGTCAAGGGCCAGCCGCACGCCCTGGGCGTCGTCGCCGAGCTGGTAGAGGCTGGGGGCGTTACGCGGCTGGCCGTCGACGGCCACGCGCACCACTGAGGGCAGATCGCCAAAGCGGGCAGTCCCGTCGCTATCACTCAGCTGGCGAGCGAGCTCCTGGCCATCCTCGCTGCGCACGATGATCGTGATCCCGGCGATCCCCTGATCCGCCGCATCGCGCAGGGTCACGGTCAGAGCATCGCCCTGCGCGGCGCTGACCTCCGGCAGGAGCGCGATGGCCAGGGCCAGCGCGAGCCAGCCGATCCGCCGGCGTCGCGCCCGCTCGGGTGTGGTCATAAGATCGTGCATCGTGCGTCTCCTCGTCGTTAGCGGGCGCTGCGAAAGCCGCGGATCTTCGGCTGGTAGTAGGCCGAGGTGAAGACGCCATAGTCCACCCGCACGCCCAGCGCGGGGCTGGCGGCGTGGATGAGGTCCCAGGCCCCGTCGCCGTTGACATCGGCGAGCATGCCGACGTGGTCGATGCGGGTGGGGCTGTCGATGGCGAAGAAGATCAGGTCGCCGGGCTGGATCGCCCCCGCGTCGACCGACGTCATCCCGGCGAACTGGCTGCGCGAGCCGTTGGGGATGCCGATGCCGATCTGGGCGTAGCTCCAACTGGCCAGCCCGCTACAGTCGAAGGTCGTCGGGCCTTTGCTGCCCCAGACGTAGCGCTTGCCGACCTGGGCCAGGGCCACCTGGACCAGGCGGCTAGCCCCGGGCGGCGGGGGCGGCCCGCCGACCAGCACCGGCTCGCCCCAGGCGCTGCCGACGTCGTTGCCCCAGTCGGTCAGCGCGCCGGGGTCGCCGCACGCCTCCCCGCCCGGCGGCACCCAGGTCGTCGCCGTCCACTGCACGCTGATGAACTGCGGGGTGCGGTCCTGGAGCAGCGGGTTGCCCGTCGGCGTCGGCGTGCGCGTGGCCAGCGGCGCGTCGGGGGTGATCGTGAGCCCAGCCACCGGGGTGCTGCTCGGCATGGGATAGCTGGCCGCCGGATTGCCGATGAAGATCAGCTCGACCGTCTCGGGCACGCCGACGGGGGCCAGCACCGGCACGCGCACCGTGCTCGTCCCCGGCGGGATCAGCTCCGGCAGCGCCGCGCCCCCGGCGATCTCCTGCGCCGCCTTGGAGTAGGCCCAGGTGGCGTCCGAGACCACCGCGCCGCCGGGAGTCTTCACCGCGCGCAGGCGCACCCGCTCGGGGTAGGCAATCGGGATGGCGACCAGCGCCCGGTTGACCCAGGTCAGGTCGATATAGTCGAGCTGCCGGGTGCCGTCGGGGATGCCGGGGTAGCCCGTCACCACCGGCCCGGCCTGGGCATTCACCGTGACGTGGAGCGGGCCAACCTCGATGCGCTGGCCGAGAATGTAGTTGGTGCCCACCCGCGCGTAGGGTGTCGGCGAGGGGAAGGGCGGCCCGCCCGCGTTGGGGTACTCGCGCTCCCACTCGGCGAAATAGATCAGCTCGTCCCAGTCGCCGCCGTCGGTGATCGGGCGGGTGTGGGTGATGACCTCCTTGACCGGCCCGGCGGTACCCCAGGGCAGCGGCGTCGGGATCGGGCAAGCCCAGCGCGGCGCGCCGCTGGTCTCCAGCACGCCGGCCGCGCCGCAGCCCAGGACCAGCAGGGTGAGGAGCGCGGCACCAATGATGGTGAGCGGATTGCGCATGAGGCCCTCCTACGGGCGTGGCAGCACGGTGGTGAAGTCAAACGCGCGCACCTCGACGGCCTTGCCGCCCTCGACCCAGGCCACCCAGGCGCTGCGCGCGTTGCGGGCCTGGGCGGTCACGGTCTCGCCCACCGCCCGCGCCCCGAGGATGAGCGGCACGCGCTGGCCGGGCGTGGGGTCGTGCCAGACGCCGCTGCCGGGCGTCGACCAGCGCAGATAGTGCGTGCTCGGCGCAGCATCGTTCCAGCCGCCCTCGACGCAGCAGGTCCAGATCGCCAGCAGGCGGTTGGTCGCCACGTCGTAGGCCGGGGCCGCGAAGGCGATGCGCTCCGTGCCGGCCGGGGCGGCAACCAGCTCGGGGGCGCGCCAGCTGCGTCCGGCATCGAACGAGGTGATCGCATACACATTCCAGGCGCTGGCGTCGGAGAACATGAAGGTGACGACATCCTGGGTCGCCCCGGTCGGGCGATAGACCAGGGCGCGGGCATGCCAGCCGCGCGGCCCCGGGTCCACGCTGGGGATGGTCACATCCTGCGTGTCCAGCTGCCAGGGGTCGGCGCTGCCCAGGGTCTTGGCGAAGCGCAGCACGCGCGGCGGGGCGACCACCTGCCCATTCGGGCCGGTGAGGAAGAACACGGTGGCCCGGCTGGCCCCGCCGTCGTCGGCGATGGCGACGGCCCCGTCGCTGAAGTACCAGATCGCGCCGGGCAGCCGCTCCAGCGTCCAGACGCCATCCGGGCTGCGGGTGGCGATCGCCGGCTGCACCTGCGAGGCGCCCACATTGCAGACGAGGCCCGTCACCAGCCAGCCGTCGAGGGTCGCGGCCAGGCCATTGACCTTCCGGCAGTCGTCGCCGACGACCTGCGGCGCGCTCCAGGTGAGTCCATAGTCGCGGCTCTCCGCCGCCCAGACCCGCGCGGGCGGGTCGTTGTCGGAGAAGTCGGGGTCGCTCATGCCCCAGACGGCGTGGACGATCCCGTCGCCCGTGATCGCCACCTCGACGGTGCGCGTGTAGCGCCCGAGCGCGGTCGGGCCGATATCGACCTGGTGGGCGGGCGTCCAGCTGCGCGTGTGCGGGTTGTAGACGATGACATAGGCCCGCTCGGGGTTGGCGTTGGCCGACCAAGCGACGGCGGCAACCGCCGGCCAGCCCTCGGTCGGGTGGACGGCGATATCGGTGGTGAGGATGACCTCAGGGAGCTGGATGGTGGTCTTCAGGCCGCTGCCGCCGCCGGCGCGGGTCTCTTCCATCGTCGGGTAGTGTGGCGGGGCCGGCACCGGCGTCGGCCAAGGGGCCAGGGTCTCGCCGGGGGCCGCCGGGCAGCGCGGGTAGGG
>Ga0194060_10001094_pt1 | contig 19553 bp, 21 predicted proteins | sample SepL225m_MetaG_FD_163427 | JGI IMG/M metagenome (GOLD analysis project Ga0194060, IMG submission 163427) | Anoxic zone freshwater microbial communities from boreal shield lake in IISD Experimental Lakes Area, Ontario, Canada - Sep2016-L222-5m | ecosystem: Environmental > Aquatic > Freshwater >... | reverse complement strand
TTGTCACAGACCAGATCATGAATAAGATTCAAGAGATGTCGGGTCAAGAGTACATAGATATTTATGCGCCAAAGAAAAGCAAACCAGATGACATAAACGTATCTGGCGAGGAAGATTAAAGATTATGTAAGGCGTTTCGAGCAAGCAGATAGGCACATGTAGTGCACTCAGCACCTGCCTCAGGAAGTTCGCCCTCTAAAACGGAGATGAAATCCCCAATGACTGCGAGAAAATTTGGAAGATCTCTCTCGACGGCTACGTACTTCTGATAGACGCCAAAGCCAGATGAGTGTGCATCGCTACCGATAGTTGTGCCTGGTTTCCAAATAAGTAGACCTATCGAGGCGACGCTACGGCCCTTTCCAGCTGCAGGGTTTTCAAGGGCGTAGGCATAGGCCTCAAGTTGAGGTGAGTAGAAGGCCCCGCTATCGCGTTCGTTATCAGATACTTTGCAGTCGATAACTCCGATAGTGCCATCAGTATTGGTTGAGACAAGATCGTACTTGCCTAATATGCGCCAACGTGTATCGAGGCCATTAACCTGCAAGGGCTTACTCTTAACGAACTCTCCCCACTTGGTAACTGTTCCTGGACGAAGTGATGCATCGATCGTTGGCATGTCTGCACCGTGAAAATGCTCCTCTTGAAGCTCTGAGAGAGTTCCAACTAAGGGCATCTGCAGGGGAGCGCTGAGCTTGTACCAATACTTAATCCATAGGCAGCGTTTACATGTTGACAATCCGAAAGTTAGATCAGATGGCGAGATGAATTCACGCGCAGGTTTAAGTGGTTTCTTCATGGAGTAATTGTGGTGCTAGCCACTGACAATTGCCGTGATTAAAACGGCAAGACCTAAAATCATCATTATGGATCCGCCGGTAGCTCGCAATTTAACCAACCGGTTTGGATCCGTTGCCAGCCACTCTCGAGCAGTCCCGGCGAGCAGACCCCATGAACCATCGGAGATAAAGGCCAATATGGAGAAAATCGCACCGAGCACAATGAGCTGGGCGGTGATGCTCCCGCGATCGCGATCGATGAACTGGGGTAGAACTGCGGCGTAGAAAACTATCGCCTTGGGGTTTAGCGCACCTACCCAAAAACCATCTCGAATAGATCTCTTGATGCTTGGCGCGATATCGCCCTGGTTGGTCATGTCGGCGGCATGTATCTCTCGATGTCTAATCGCATCAAGGCCCAAGTACATTAAGTAGAGGCCCCCACCCCATTGCACAGTGGCATATGCAAGATCTGATCGCTGCAAGATAGGACCTAGGCCCAAAGCAACGAAGACCGAAAGAACAAATGAACCAGATACGTTGCCAGCAACTGTAAAGATCGCAGTTCTGCGTCCCCATGCAATAGCGCGCGCGATAACAAATAGAACGCTCGGGCCGGGCGCCAAAATGATTACCATCGCGGCCACGATGTATTCAGTTAGCCGCGATGGAATCACCATATACCTAGATTAGTTGTTGCCTCGAGATGATGCAATCGAGTGAAGTAGGCGATAACCGACGATGGCCACCAAAGTCGCGTTAATGATTCCACTAAATGTGTAATCTCCACGAGTCCACTGCATATCTGCAATACCGATGATCAGTGCAGAGGCGGCAACGATTAGATTTGTTGAGTTTGCAAAATCAACTTTGCCCTCAATCCAAATTCGCGCACCGAGAACGCCGATCATTCCAAAGAGAGCTACGCCAACGCCGCCAAGGGCACCGACCGGAGTAGAGCTAAGGACTGCACCAAACTTAGGGGAGAGTGATAGTCCAATTGCACCAACGCCTGCGATCCAATATGCCGCCGTTGAATACACGCGGGTAGCTGCCATTACGCCAATGTTTTCGGCATACGTTGTAGTTCCGGAACCGCCACCAATACCTGCAAGTGTTGTTGCAATTCCATCTGCCATTAACGCAGTCCCCATCTGAGCATCGAGATTCTTACCCGTCATTGCAGATACGGCCTTTACATGGCCGACGTTTTCTGCAATTAATACAAGAACTACTGGGAGAAATAGGACAATGGCTTTGCCATCAAATGTTGGAGATGTAAATGTTGGAAGTGCGAACCATTTAGCAGCACTAATGCCATCGGTCTTTACATCGCCCATTGCATAGGCTGCGGCATAGCCAATGACTAAGCCTGCGAAGATACTAATGCGACTGAGGAAGCCACGAGAGGCTGCAGCGATTAATGCAATCGATGCAAGTGTGATGAGTCCAACTACGGGACCTGCAGCAAAGTTATTTTTTGCAGCTCCAGCTAAGTTAAGGCCGATGACCATAACGATTGTGCCGGTTACGACAGGTGGAAGCATCCAGTTGATCCAGCCGATACCTGCCTGGCGAACTATGAGGCCGACAGCTGCCAAGACCAGACCTGTAACGACTACTCCGCCGAGAGCAGCTGACATGCCACCACTTGTCTTGGCCGCAGCGATCGGTGCCAAGAATGCAAAGGATGAGCCGAGGTAGCTAGGCACTTTGTTCTGAGTAAGTGCTAAAAAGAGCAGAGTTCCAACGCCTGAGAAGAAGAGTGTGGTCGTTGGGGGAAAGCCAGTAATTAGTGGCACGAGGAAGGTTGCGCCAAACATCGCGGCGATGTGCTGAAGACCAACACCGATCGTGCGAGGCCAGGTGAGGCGTTCATCGGTTGAGACGACGGCGCCTTGGGATATCGATTTTCCATCTCCATGCAGTTTCCATGTAAGCAGAGACATCTAACGTCCTATTCCTTGGGGCCCATCAACGATGATGGGCGCTAGATGTGAGGGTAGGGGGCGCCTATGGGCTACTACCGTGTACGCCACACCCTCACAGAGGTGAAAATGGCCTAACTCACGTGTGGTGGAGTTGCGGGCGGGGAGCTATCGCAATAGATTACGGGTCGATATATCGAATAGATATATAACCCGATAGCCCAGAGTGGAGGTAGTTCGAATGCGCTCACGAAGCGACTCACTCGAATTCGCCCTCTTGGGCCTACTGACGCAGATGCCGCTACACGGCTATGAGCTGCGCAAACGGATGGGCTCGATCTTTGGACCCTTTCGCGCGCTCTCATTTTCAGTCCTATATCCCCAACTGCGTCGGATGGTAGAGGCCGGAGTTATTGCAGAGAGCCTGATTGAGGCGACGTCACGGCGCTCGCGAATCGTCTATGCCATTACAGAAAAAGGTCAAGAACGTTTTTCAAATCTTACCGAGACCGTCAGCCCCGACACATGGGAGGACGAAGGCTTCGAAATTCGTTTTGCATTCTTCTCCCCAACATCGGCAAAAAATAGAGTGAGAATTCTTGAGGGGCGCCATCGTCGCCTCAAGGAGAAGGCAGAGATTCTGCGCGGTGAACTCGAGAAGTCACCGATTGGAATCGATAAGTATCTAGAGGAGTGGCGACGTCACTCACTGGAGTCAGCCGATCGAGAGATCGCTTGGCTAGAAGACATGATCAAAACCGAGAGGAAATAAAGTGAATATAACAACCGGTAAAGGCGACATCCGTGTTGCAATAATTGGCGTAGGAAACTGCGCTAACTCTTTAGTTCAAGGAGTGACCTATTACAAGGACGCGGCCATTGATCAAGAGATTCCAGGGCTGATGCACGCAGTTGTTGGGGGATACCACATCTCTAGCATTAAGTTCGTTGCAGCCTTCGATGTTGACGCAAAAAAAGTCGGCCTCGATTTAGCCGATGCGATCTGGGCTAGCGAAAATAACACAATTAAATTTAGCGATGTCGCAAAGACTGGTGTTCCAGTTATGCGCGGAGTGACCAATGATGGTCTCGGTAAATACTACAAGGAGACAATCACAGAGTCTGATGCACCTGCCGTAGATATGGTCCAGGTACTAAAAGATGAGGCTGTAGATGTTTTGATCTGCTACCTACCTGTTGGATCTGAGGTTGCTGCCAAGTACTACGCCCAGTGCGCCATCGATGCTGGATGTGCATTTGTAAATGCTCTACCTGTATTTATCGCATCCGATCCCGTATGGGAAAAGAAGTTTGCCGATGCTGGACTTCCAATCGTCGGAGATGACATTAAGAGCCAAGTTGGTGCAACTATTACGCACCGTATTATGGCTAAGTTGTTTCAGGATCGCGGAGTACATTTAGATCGCACCTACCAATTAAACGTTGGCGGAAATATGGATTTCAAGAACATGCTCGAGCGTGATCGTCTTGAATCCAAGAAGATTTCAAAGACAAATTCGGTTACATCTCAGTTGGATCATGACTTGGGAGAAAAGAATGTACACATCGGACCATCGGATTACATCCCTTGGTTGGATGATCGCAAATGGGCCTACGTTCGCCTCGAAGGCCGCGCATTTGGTGATGTTCCACTAAACCTTGAGTACAAGCTAGAGGTATGGGATTCTCCCAACTCAGCCGGTGTGATCATTGATGCCCTTCGTTGTGCAAAAATCGGTTTAGATCGCAAGATCGGTGGAGCTTTGCTCTCACCATCTAGTTACTTCATGAAGACTCCACCGATCCAATACACCGATGAAGCGGCCCATAACAAGGTTGAAGAGTTCATCGCTGGCAAGTTGGAGCGATAGAGAGTAATAACCTTCGCGAAAAAGCCCCCTAGCCAAAGCCAGGGGGCTTTTTCTAACCCCTCACGGAGAGTTGAGGGTTAAATCGTCGCATCCTCAGGAGTGCGACGAATATTGCGAACTCCGGCAAAGACAAATAGGAACATAACAATTGCACCCACGAAAGTTACTTTCGCTGCGATTGCAGCGATCATTCCCAAAGTTCCAAATGCATATGCATTCAAAAGCATTCCACGAAGTGATTCGCCTTTAAATACGGTCTCTACCGTTGCATTTGCTTTAGTTAGCGCTGCTTGTGCGTCGGCATTTGTTGGATCCATTGCTGCGGCCCCTGCAGCCGAACGAGCTAGAGTCGAAGCTTCGGCATACGTAGGCATTGTAGATAAGTGAAAACCAATATAGTGATCGGCATACATCTGAGCTTGCTTGCCGGTACTCATAACGGATTTTCCATTATCTTTAAAGAATGCAACTGTTGCTGCATCTGCCTTTGGGTCGCCATTGCTATCAGGAATAGTTATCTGTTGTGCCTCTAACTGAGAGGCAACAGTTCCACTTGCAAAAGTTGCACCCCAATTAAGTAGGCCAGCTGCAATTAATAGAAAAACCCCAAGTCCAAAACCTACAAAAGTTACAATCTTGTCAAAAGTTGTGCGTTTCATTTAAAATCTCTCCCTTTTAGGCATCGTTAATTTGATGCAGTGCCTATTCAACTCGCAGGGAGATTAATTTTGGGGTTAAATAGAGAGAGTCAGCCCTCGCTAAGAAGTGTTGTTAATCTCCCCGAGGGGTAGCCCTCAGCGCGTTGTGACGTAAAGGGTTATAGAGGTTTATTCAACGTGACGATCACAGATGGATCTTCCATCTGGACCAACGACCATATGCGAACAAGGCACGTTAAGTTGGTCAAAGGCCTTATCGCCGTAATGTGTGCGAAAAGCCAGCGCTAAGAGCACGCGCAGGTTTGTATCGCCATCTGATTTGATCCCAAATACTTGCGCACTTCGACTTACAGTATTTTCAATAACCTTTTCGCTATGTGATGTTTCCGTTGCGATAGCAGAGTTTGATTTACCTTCGCAGACTAACTGCAACACTAACTGTTCAAATGGTGAAAGCTCGCGGGTCGTAATCGTTATATCTCTAGCCATTGTTGGCACCTCTCCGTGGTGGCTCTATTGTGTACCAAGAATTCTGGTAAAACCACCTCTAAGATGGTCTAATGAGTGAAATTTTGGACACACAGACAGGTGCAGTTCGCTACCTTTCCTTTAACCGCCCAGCAAAGATGAACGCCCTGACACGGGGCATGTATGAGGGGCTAGCTAAGGGCCTCAATGATGCCGCGGGGGATTTTAGTGTTCGCGCCGTTGTCATAACCAGTCAAGGAGATCACTTCACTGCAGGCAATGACATTGTCGACTTCATGGACAATCCACCAACTGCAGAATCAAGTGAAGTTGCAACATTTCTAGCCGCCCTGCTCAACTTTCCAAAGCCCTTAATAGCGGCAGTGAAAGGTAACGCCGTTGGCGTCGGAACAACGATGTTATTGCACTGCGATGTAGTTGTCGCCGCACCAAATGCAAAGTTTTCAATGCCATTTGTTTCACTTGGCTTAGTGCCTGAGGCTGGCTCAACATTTCTCTTTCCGGCCCTTGTTGGTTATCAGAGAGCGGCAAAGATATTTTTAACGGGCGATTCCTTTAGTGCACAGGATGGACTTGAGATGGGATTAATTGCCGAGATCGATGCCGATGCACTTGCAGGCGCAAAGAGAATCGCTGAACATATCGCCGAGCAACCACCGCAGGCGGTTATCAATACTAAAGCGCTCTTAAAGGCACGCAACCATGACTCCGTAGCTGCAGTAATGAAGGCCGAGTTTGAAATATTTGCACTTGCACTACAGTCCGATGAGGCCATGGAGGCCTTCATGAAGTTCATGGCTAAGAAGGGTTCATCATGACATTAGCTGGCAAGAAGATATTTATTACCGGAGGTTCACGTGGCATAGGTTTAGCAATTGCACTTCGCGCAGCCGCCGACGGTGCATCAATTGCTATTGCGGCAAAGACCACTGAGGCAAATCCTAAGCTTCCGGGAACGATTTTCACCGCTGCAGCAGAGATCGAAGCAGCCGGTGGTAGAGCCCTTCCAATTCAATGCGATCTGCGCGATGAGAATCAGATTGAAGCCGCGGTGAAGCTCGCCGCCGATACATTTGGCGGAATCGATATCTTGATTAACAACGCCAGTGCAATCAATTTAACCAAGACGCAGGCGACACCAGCTAAACGCTTTGACCTAATGTTTGACGTCAATGTGCGTGGCACATTTCTTACATCCCAAGCGGTGATTCCTTACCTAAGAGAGTCGGCCGCAGAAGGTCGTAATCCTCATATTCTCAACCTGTCGCCACCACTTTCCATGAAGCCGATCTGGTTTAAGAACCACGTCGCCTACACAATGGCAAAGTATGGAATGAGCATGTGCGTGCTAGGTATGGCCGCAGAGTTCAAGCGCGATGGTATTGCAGTAAATGCCCTTTGGCCTCGAACTGTTATCGATACCGCAGCTCTGCAGATGATTCCAGGCATTGATGCCAGCGCTGGCCGTACGCCCGCAATTTTGGCCGATGCTGCTTATATTATTTTCAATAGGCCAGCCGTTGAGTGCACTGGTAACTTCTTTGTCGATGATGTACTTCTGGCCTCAGAGGGGATTACCGATCTGGAGAAGTACTCCGTAACGCCAGGGACAAAAGACTTCCTACTAGACTTCTTTTTGGATTAGGAGATTTCAATGAATTTTAAGAAACCAACACTTTTATTAACTCTGGCCGCCTTAATTCTAACTCCGCTTTCTGCAGCCTCTGCACATGGTGAGATAACAAAATCCATTCCAGCTGCAGATTCCACAGTGGTCGCTGTACCGAGCGAGATATCTATTGAATTCGATGGCAAATTACAAAGCCTTGGAAAAGAGGCAATCAATCTGATAACCGTGACGGATAACATGGGTCAAATCATTTCTAGTCCGAGCTCTGTCGTTGATGGAAGCAAGATTTCTACAAGGCTTTTATTAACAGATGTCACTGGTTTGGTCTCTGTGCACTACCGAATTGTCTCTGAAGACGGACATCCAGTTGAAGGGGATTACTCGTTCACAGTGGGAAAAGCTCTTGCAAATTCAGAAAGCGCTGATGCAACAAAATTGCCAACGACGAGTACTCAATCACAGGGGCTATCATTTGCAGGAATAGTTGTAATAATTCTCTTGGCCTTAAGTCTTATTGCAGTAATTCGACGCGAAATAAAGAAACGATAGTTATCTGTGCCGCTATTTGATCTAGAGCTCAATGGTTCCAATGTAATCTCAGAATCTGAGCGTAGCGGGGGAGCGCGTTCACTCTTTTGGCCATGGGCCGGGGCAAATGTTTCGCTGCTAGCTCTTTCCTACGGCGCTTTTTTTCTCGGTTTCGGAGTCTCCTTTCGGCAGGCAACGTGGGCGGCGATAATCGGAACTGTCTTATCCTTTGCGGTAGTAGGAGTTAGCTCTCTGGCGGGCAAAAAATCCAATGCACCGACAATGATTTTATCCAGAGCCTCATTTGGGGTTAAGGGCAATATCGTCCCGGGGCTTTTGTCGTATCTGATCTTCGTCGGTTGGGAAACGGTTTTGGTCTCACTTGCAACTCTTGCCACTGGCACGGTTTTTGCTCGAATCGGACATATCGATCACAACCTTTCTCTCATTATCGGCTTTCTCATTGCAGTTAGCCTGACAGTTTTTGGGGGAGTCCTTGGCTTCTCCACGATTATGAAAATACAGAAGTGGCTAACCTTAATAACAATGGCTATGACGATTGTCTATATCGGATTAACACTCGACCAAGTTAATTGGTCGGCAGTAAGTGCAATTAGAGATGGAAGCAGCCAAGCATTTATTGGCGCACTAATTTTTGGAGTCACTGGTATCGGCTTAGGGTGGGTTAACTCTGCAGCCGATTATTCACGTTATTTACCGCGCAGCGTTTCGAGTACAGCGGTAGTAGTTTGGACTGTAGTGGGTGCATCCATCGTTCCCATTATTTTAGTTATTTACGGATCTGCCCTTGCTGGCAGTAGTAAAGAGTTAAGCGATGCGATTGCGATGGATCCAATTGGAGCGCTAACTTCACTACTGCCGACCTGGTTTCTGATCCCGTTTGCTTTGGTCGCCATTCTTGGCTTAGTGGGGGGCGCGATACTCGATCTCTATTCATCGGGATTAACTCTGGTTTCAATCGGCCTTCCAGTTAAGCGCCACATCGCAGCATCTATTGATGCCACGATTATGTTGGCCGGCACGATCTACATAGTCTGGTTTGCCGATAATTTCTTCTTCCCATTTCAAGGCTTCTTAATCACTCTTGGAGTGCCCGTTGCAGTCTGGTCAGCGATTTTTGTCGCCGATGTTGTGATGCGTAAAACCGCATACTCAGAAGTCGATTTATTTGATGCATCTGGTCGCTATGGGGCTTGGAATAAGAGCTCGATGGCGTTGATGCTAATCGGCACAATCGTTGGCTGGGGTTTTGTCACAAATACTTTCGCCACATGGCTCTCATGGCAAGGTTACTTTTTAAGCGCTATTGGCGGAAAGCAAGGTCCATGGGCCTTTGCAAATGTCGGCGTGATATTTGCACTAGCAATTGGATTTTTTGGGCACTTACTTCTTGCTAGAAAAACTATTGCTCAGCAGGAGTCCTTCTAAGCCAGATATAGCCGGCAATTCCAGAGATTATTGCCGAAATAAATAGTCCGAGGCGCACTTGATCCAATTCAGCGTCATTGGTAGCAACGATTTCGGCGATTACCAAAGCAACAGTCAAACCCATACCGGCCAATGTTGCAATTCCGGTAATTTCCTTCATTGATATATTTATACGTCCACCCAATTTGATACAGAGCCATGCAAAGAGCGTTATGCCAAAGATTTTGCCGATTGACCGCGCAAGAATAATCGAAATTGTGGTCTTTGATCCAAAACTACTCAGTTGAATATGGAGTGGAATATTAACTATGACGATTATCGGAACTATGAAATAAGTAGCAACTGGCGTCAAAATCCTAATAACCTTATCGGCTTGATGTCTACGAAGTGGGAGTACAAATCCGACGGCTGCAGCAACTAATGTTGACAGGGCCTTTGTTGGATTTAAATCTTGCCCATAAAAGGCAGCCAAAACAATGAGAGAAAATAAATCATCGGCTATAGCTAAAGTCAATAAAAATACTCGAACATGCGGATTCACGCGTTTGCCGAGGAGTGATAGGACACCAAGGGCTAGGGCGATATCGGTTGGCATTGCCGAGGCCCACACATGAGATCCAGAGTTAAGGAGTAAATAGATTGAGGCAGGAGCCATCATTCCGCCAAGGGCTGCAACAATTGGAACTACCGCAGTGCGCACATCCTTTAAGCCGGCCCTGATCTCCAAACCAACTAGAAAAAAGAAAATGGCTATGAGGAGATCAAGGAACATGCCATAAATCTACTGGTTGGGAATGCAAAAACCCCGCCAATATTTGACGGGGTTTTTGATTAAGGCTTTCTTAGATATCGAAGTAGAGCTCAAACTCAGCTGGATGTGGACGCAAGCGCACATAATCAACTTCTTGCTTGCGCTTGAAATCAATCCATGTATCGATCAGATCCTTAGTAAAGACGCCACCTTTGAGCAAGAACTCATGGTCACGCTCTAGGTTGTTTAGAACCTCATCGAGAGATCCCGGAACCTGTGAAATTGCAGCGGCTTCATCGCCAGTTAATTCGTAGAGATCCTTATCAACTGGGGCAGGTGGTTCGATCTTATTGATGATTCCATCTAGACCGGCCATCAACATTGCAGCAAATGCTAGATATGGATTCGATGATGGATCTGGGCAACGGAACTCAATGCGCTTTGCCTTCGGATTTGATCCAGTAATTGGGATACGGATACAGGCCGAACGGTTACGGGCTGAGTAAACAAGGTTTACTGGCGCTTCATAACCTGGGACTAAGCGGCGATATGAGTTAACTGTTGGGTTAGTGAAAGCAAGAAGTGACGGAGCATGCTTAAGCAGTCCACCAATGTAGTGACGGGCCATCTCTGACAAGTCGCCATAACCATCTCCGAAGAATAATGGCACTCCATCTTTCCAGAGTGATTGATGTACGTGCATACCTGAGCCGTTATCTCCGAAGAGTGGCTTTGGCATAAACGTTGCAGTCTTTCCACCCTGCCAAGCAGTATTGCGAACGACATACTTGAACTTCATGAGCTCATCGCCTGCATGCAAAATATCGGTGAAGCGATAGTTGATCTCCATTTGACCGGCAGTACCAACTTCATGGTGTGAGCGCTCAACTATTAAACCGACCTTGCCAAGTTGCATAACCATCTCGTCACGAAGATCTGCGAACTGATCTGTTGGAGAGACTGGGAAGTAGCCACCTTTTACTCGAGTGCGGTATCCACGGTTAGGGGTTCCATCGGCATCTTCTTTAATGCCAGTGTTCCAAGCACCCTCATATGAATCAATCTCATGGTAGGCAGTATTGATATCGGTCTTAAAACGAACGCGATCAAATACGTAGAACTCAGCCTCAGGTGCAAAGAAGGCAGTATCTGCAATGCCCTGTGCGCGCATGAAGTCAACGGCCTTTGCAACGACTCCACGAGGATCGCGGCTATAAGGTGAGTCATCACTTGGGTTATGTACTGAGAAAATAATAATAAGAGTCTTCTCTTTGCGGTATGGATCCAAGTATGCAGATTCTGGAACTGGTAGCAATTTCATATCTGATTCGTGGATTGACTGGAAACCACGGATAGAAGAACCATCAAACATCAAACCATCGGTGAAGACGGCCTCATCAAATGATTCAATTGGAACGTTGAAGTGGTGCTGAATACCAGGAAGATCGGTGAATCGAACATCGACTAGCTTGATATCTTCCTTCTTGATGTAATCAAAAATCTCTGCTGAGTTCTTAAACATGCTTCTCCCAATTCACATGTGATACCAATTGTTAAGTATCAGTTGCAGATCTCTCGCCTTTGAGTTGCTCTGCGCTGGCCCAAGAATAAGTCAGGGGAGTCCAAAGGGCATAACCGCCCTGTTACAGCCATGTTAAGAATTTTGACCCCCTAGGCTAGAGCCCATGAAAGCAACAGAAAAGGAAGCCAGTTTAGGCCGACGCCTGGCTGCAATCACCCTCGATTGGCTGGCCTGTTACGCCATCGTTGCCGCGATCTCGGGTGGTCTTGGTCAAATGACTCCAGAGCGCTCACCGATTATTTTGGCGCTATTTTTTGCCGAGGTGGCGATACTTACCGCGTTATCGGGGGCATCTTTGGGTCAAAAAATCTTTGGACTGCGGGTTGTTAGCTTCCATGACGGTGGCGCCATAACACCGGTTCAGGCATTGATCCGAACTATCTTCTTGTGCTTAGTTGTAACGGCCATTACCTATGACGAGAACGGTCGTGGGATTCATGAACGCATTAGTAAAACAGTTTTGATTAGGACACCATGGAAATCCTAGACAAGAAAACCCAGAGGCATTCGATATTTGAAGATCTATTCGGTCTTCTCTCTGGCTCTATTTTATTTTCTGTCGGACTCTCACTATTACATGCTAGCGCCGTTCTAACTGGAGGTGCAGCCGGACTTGCCCTATTAGTTGCCTACAACACTGGTGCACAAGTTGGAACTATTTACTTACTCATTGGAGTTCCATTCTTCTTTCTTGCCTTATGGAAGAAAGGCTGGAGATTCACTCTCCGTAGCGCTCTTAACGTTGCATTTGTTTCTTATCTGACCAACGAGATACCGAAGATTTTTAAAGTCGAAGTCCAAAACAAATTCGTAGCTACAATTATTGCAAATGTATTACTGGGCATTGGAATGATCGTCATATTCCGTCACTTCTCCTCATTAGGTGGCTTTAACGTCATCGCATTACTTGCACAAGAGCGGTTAAATATAAAGGCGGGTTATGTTCAGCTGGCTCTGGATGCAGTAGTACTCCTTATTGGGCTTACTTCATATAGCCCTCGTATTATTCTTATCTCACTTGTTGGTGATGTCATTCTTAATATGTGTCTGGCTATCAACCACCGAAGTGATCGATATGTAGGTTACTCAACTTAAATTGCAGCACCTTTCAATTTTATGTGTTTGGCTTTAGCACTGAGTCAAAGAGTGACTCCAATTGCGATACGACCTCTTGTGGCGCACTCCTTGGATGACCTGCATTAAAGGGCGGCTTTGGGTCATACTCCATATCAAGTTGCATTTTTTCGGCGAAAGCTCTGCCAAAAATTCGCTCTGCTAACACCAATGACATATCAATTCCAGCAGATACTCCTGCCGCCGTCATAATCTTGCCCGACTCCACAACTCGTTCATCGCGTGGGATTGCGCCGTAGTCAGATAGCTCCGTATGTGAATACCAATGGGTCGTTGCAGGAACACCTTTAAGAATTCCAGCTGCACCAAGCATAAGCGCTCCGGTGCAAACCGAAATCGTCCACTCTGTAGTTGGATGAATCTTTGCGATCCAATCGATTAACAGATCGCCAGTGCGCGACATAGTGATTGCTGGCAGGCCACCGGGAACTACCAAGATATCTACCGAGTCAATTTCGGAGATTGATTTCTGCGCCTGTATTACTGTTGCAGAGCCATCGCTTACCGGGCCTGCCTCGTGCGCAACAAAAGAAAACTCATAGCCAGGAAACTGAGAGAGTGCGTGATAAGGACCAATTGCATCTAGGGGCGTGAAGCCTGGGTACAGCAGCATTGCGATCTGCTTCATAGAGTTTTTTGCGAAGGGTTAGCGCATCTTCGGCGCGCGTGTAGGCATCGGACCCTTTGGAATTGGCATAGACAAACCACCAACGGCCTTTAAGCGGGCACGGACTTCGCGCATTTGATGGGCAGTTAATTTCTTAGGCATTTTTTGTAGATGCTTTTGTAGTTTGCGTAGAGCTACTTGACCCTTGTCATCACCAACAACAACTAGTGTGATTGGGACTCCAGGTGCAAAACGCTCGGTCTTTTTGCGCTCTTCGTTAAGCATTTGGTTAACGCCATGTGAGCCTTCACCAGTTAATACGATTCCTGCACGGCCAACGCTGCGATGAACCATATCTTGATTTCGAGCTACGGCTACGGCTGGTGTGGTTGTCCAACCTTTTCGGATTGCCATTAAAACACTGGCACCCGCGCCGATCTGGCCCTCAATTGATGAGTACGCAGCAGTTCCTGCTTGGCGTGTGAAGAAAAGAAGTGTTGTGAGTACAGAGATGGGAAGAAAGATGAAACCGAAGTAAAGCGGGTGTCCAAGTCCAATTCCAATTGCAATTCCAATGATCCACGTAAGCAGAAAGATTGCAATAAGAGCGATTGGTATCCATGGCTTTACGCCTTTAGTGACGTTATAAGCATCACGGAAAGTTTGAAAACGAGGAACCTTTATCTTGTCTTCTTTAGCTTTTCTCTTAAACATGTTGGTTAGTTTAGTGGGGCAGGGGCAGTTCCACCAAGGCGGGTGGGTGCCCATCGCTGGCCGACATGACTATCAGGGTATTTATCTTGAACTTGATGGAGCATATCTAGCAGTGTTTGGCGAAGATGGGCCTCTGCAATTTCAAGATCGTCGCCCTTTTTATAGAAGATTGGTTTGCCGAAAACCACAGTTACTGGGAAGTTATTGCGTCGCAGATTGCGCTTGACGCCTTTAGTCCAAATCCGTTGACTTCCCCAAATTATCGTTGGAATAACTGGAACTCCTGCGCCCATCGCAAGGCGAACTGCGCCGGATTTCAAACCCTTAATTTCAAAGCTTGTCGAAACCGTTCCCTCGGGGAAAATGCCGATGATCTCGCCTGATTTTAAAGCTCGCAACGCTGCAACAAATGAGGCTGCGCCATTTTCGCGATCTACATTGATGTGGTGCATACCGCGCATTAATGGGCCAGCGAGTTTGTTATTAAATACTTCCTTCTTGGCCATAAATCGAACATAACGGCCGGCGGGTAAGGCAGCCGTTCCTGTGATTGCAAAATCTAGATAGCTAACGTGATTGATGGCAAGAATTGCGCCCTCTTTTCGCGGAACATTTTCCTCACCTTGGAAATCAAACCTGAGCCCCAAGTATTTCCAGAGTGTTTTAATTGCAACAATGACTGGGGGATATACAAGATCAGCCATGTGAGGCCTTTGCATCCATGGCCTGTCTATATAAGCGCCCCGCGCGGTAGCTAGAACGTACTAATGGTCCGCTCATAACACCTAGGAAACCAACCTCAGTTGCTTCCTGCGATAACTCCACAAACTCTTCGGGTTTAACCCAACGTACAACAGGATGATGTCGATTAGTTGGGCGAAGGTACTGTGTAATAGTTATTAAGTCACAGCCTGCGCTGCGAAGATCCGCTAGCGCTTGCGAAACCTCTTCACGTGTTTCGCCAAGACCTAGGATGAGATTTGATTTTGTAATTAAGCCGTAGTCTCTGGCCATTGTGATAACTCGCAGCGATTTCTCATACGTAAAAGCAGGTCGAATCTCTTTAAAGATTCGAGGAACGGTCTCTAAATTATGGGCAAAGACTTCTGGGCGCGTTTGAAATATCTGCTCTAAAAGCTCGGCCTTTGCATGAAAGTCAGGTGCCAACATTTCAACGCCACAACCTGGATTAAGGGCATGGACCTGACGAATAGTTTCGGCGTACAACCATGCGCCCTCATCGGGTAGATCATCGCGTGTGACTCCGGTAATGGTTGCATAGGCAAGGCCCATTGCCTTAACTGATTCTGCAACTTTTAGTGGCTCGGTTCTATCAAGGGGATCAGGCTTTCCAGTATCGATATTGCAAAAATCGCAGCGACGCGTGCATCGATCTCCTCCAATTAAAAATGTTGCCTCTTTATCTTCCCAACATTCAAAGATATTTGGACAGGCCGCCTCTTGGCAGACAGTGTGAAGACCCTCGCTCTTAACGAGTGAGCTCAAACGTGTGAACTCTGGGCCCATGTTGGCACGTGTCTTAATCCATTCGGGCTTTCGCTCAATTGGTGTTAACGCATTACGCGCCTCAATTCGTATCATCTTGCGACCCTCGGGCGCGATGCTCATATGCTGACTCGCTTGAGAGATTCAAAGATATGTCGCTCGAGAATCGGTTCAACCTCATCGATTGTAATTTGGCGACCTAACTCTTTAGCCATCGATGTAACGCCCGCATCGAGAATTCCACAGGGGATTATCTGATCGAAGGCTGAAAGATCGGGACATACATTTAATGCAAAGCCATGCATGGTGACGCCTTTTGCTACCCGAATACCAATAGCGGCGATTTTGCGATCACCTTTTTCATCGCGGACCCATACCCCAGAGCGGCCTGCGAAACAGTTTGCTGTAATTCCTAACTCTGCACACACGGCAATGAGGCCAGCTTCAATCTCACGGACAAAACCAACGAGCTCAGTGGGCTTAGCAAGGCGAACTATCGGATAGCCCACAAGTTGGCCTGGACCATGCCAAGTAATGCGTCCGCCGCGATCGACATCGATAACGGGGGTTCCATCTTGCGGTCGCTCGGATTCATCGGTGCGCCGTCCGGCGGTATACACGGATGGATGTTGCAGCAACAGGAGGGTATTTGGGCGAATCTTTTCAACTACCTCGCTATGAATTGTTCGTTGCACCTGCCAAGCTTTTGCATAGTCAATGAGACCATGGCGGGTGAGGGCAATCGCCGATTCGGGGGGACTGGTTATAACAGGCACATACCTAGCCTAAAGGTAGGATTGCATCCATACCAATTCGAAAGGGATTTCACCGTGTCTTCAGTTGCGACAAAAAAGAGCCGCCGTCCATTCATTACAGCCCTGATTGTCATTTTCATCTGGTTTGGAGCCAGCGGCGTATTTGGCCCCCTCTTTGGCTCTCTTTCGACAGTTCAGGAGAACGACAACTCAGCATTTCTACCGCAGAACGCAGAATCGACTCAAGCCTCGAAGATCATTACAAAATTTTCCGCCGATCAGACTCAGACGATTCCGACCCTGGTTCTCTATTTAGGTGCCGTTGATGCATCAAAGGTCGCTGCACTAAATGCTCACCTTTCAACTCTAGGTGCCAGGAGTATTAAAGGTTCAGATGTAGCAATATCAAAGTATCTAATTCCTGGTCAGCCTATATTTGCCTTTGCATCGAAAGACCAGAAAGCACTTCTTGTGAGCCTCCCGCTTACTTTTGACTCAGCGCGAGATTTACTACCAAATAAGAAACCAGTCTTACCGGAGATAATTAAAACTTTACGCGAGGATTCGGCCGCTTATGGCAAGGCCAACGGTTTAACTGCAAACGTAACTGGTGTAGGCGCGCTCTTGGGCGATCTCTTCGGTGCCTTCGGTGGAATCGACTCATCATTACTATTGACAACTCTTGGTGTAGTTGCATTTATTTTAATTATTGTTTATCGCTCGCCCGTTCTTTGGATCTTGCCATTATTTTCCTCGGTCATTGCATTATCTACCGCAGGTGGAATCGTGTATCTGCTTGCCAAGAACAACGCCATCGATTTAAGTGGCCAATCGCAGGGAATTCTCTCGGTACTTGTTCTAGGTGCGGCTACCGATTATGCGCTGCTTCTTATTTCGCGCTACCGCGAAGAGTTACATCACTATGAGTCTGGCTTTGATGCGATGAAAGCGGCATACAGAGGGGTCTTTGAACCGATTCTGGCCTCTGGTTCGACTGTGATTGTTAGCTTGTTGGTTCTATTGTTAAGCGAACTCTCAAATAACCGTGGTCTTGGTCCCGTTGGTGCAATCGGTATTGCAGCATCAATGCTTACGATTTTGACTCTTCTGCCAGCGCTGCTTGTAGCTTTCGGCCGATGGATTTTCTGGCCACGTATTCCACGATTCGATGATGTGAACTCTCAATTAGAGGGAACGTGGGCGAAAATTGGTGCAGGAGTTCAAAAGCGTCCTCGCAAATTGTGGCTGGCGACTTCGGTTCTCTTGGTCATCCTTGCCGGTTTCTCCACGACATTAAATGCCAAGGGTCTTTCAACTGCCGATGCCTTTACAAAGAAGCAGGATTCAGTTTTAGGTCTTGAGCTTTTGGGTCAGCACTTCCCAGGAGGAGCGGGACAGCCAACGGAGATAGTTGTCAACCAGAACCAAGTTGCATCCGTAAGTGCTGCGTTGATGAGCGTTGGTGGAGTTGCTTCGGTAGAGCCGATGCGCATTTCACCTGTGATTCCCGGACAGGCGATTCCCGCCATCAAGGTTTTGAATGATCTGGCTATTCTCAACGCCACGCTCTCACTCAACCCAGATTCAACGGCTGCCCGAGAAGTGATTCCCACTATTCGCAAGGTAGTTCACGCGATCGATCCCAAGATTTTGGTCGGTGGATCAACGGCCGTTGCTTTCGACACCGATGTTGCAGCAGACCACGATAATAAGACGATTATTCCAATTGTCTTGGTCTTAATTACATTGATTCTTGGCCTACTACTGAGAAGCATCATTTCAGCAGTGCTTCTCTTAACCACTGTAGTGCTTTCATACTTTGCAACCCTTGGAGCTTGTCAATTGGTTTTCCAACACATATTCCACTTCAAAGGTGCAGATACTTCCTTCCCACTCTTTGCCTTTATCTTTTTAGTTGCTCTGGGTATTGATTACAACATCTTCTTAATGACACGAGTGCGTGAGGAGAGCGCCAAGATAGGAACTCGCGCAGGTGTAATTAAGGGCTTAACAGTCACTGGTGGAGTGATCACATCGGCAGGAATAGTTCTTGCAGCAACCTTTGGTGTGCTCGGAATTTTGCCACTGGTCTTCTTGGCTGAACTTGGCTTTGCAGTTGCATTTGGCGTTCTGCTTGACACGTTGATCGTACGCACAATTTTAGTACCGGCCCTTGCCTACGATATTGGTGGCAAGATCTGGTGGCCTTCAAAGCTGCAGGATAAGTAGATGGGGTTGCGTGTTGGTATCGCTGGCTATGGATTAGCTGGTCGATATTTTCATGCCCCACTTTTAAAAGGTTGCGGCTACAACGTTGTTGCGGTTTCAACGTCGAATCAGGAAAGAGCAATCCACGCGGTACAGGATTTTCCGGACGTCCGGGTCGTTGCATCGGTCGAAGAGTTAGTTCGAGAAGATCTTGATTTAGTTGTCGTTGCATCGGCAAATATCGCTCATGCGCACGATGCGATGGCTGCAATCAATCGTGGTATCGCTGTGGTTGTTGATAAACCAATGGGCCGCACATTTGCCGAAACCAAGTCGATTATCGATGCAGGGATATCAGCAGGTGTTGCAGTGTCTACGTTTTTCAATCGTCGTTGGGATAGTGATGCACTAACTATTAAGCGTGTACTTGCCTCGGGCGAACTTGGCGTTATTCATCGCCTCGAGTCACGTTTTGAGCGTTTTCGACCGAAGCTGAACCCGGATTCTTGGCGTGAGAATATGAGCGCTGCCGATGGCGGAGGCCAACTCTTGGACTTGCAACCACACCTAATTTCAACTGCTATTGATTGGTTTGGTAGTGCAGAGTTAGTTACATCTTCTCTTCGCTCACTGCGCGGGGGAGCCGACGATGATTCGGTTTTAGTCCTACGTCATGAGAGTGCAGTTATGTCATATCTATCGGCAAGTGCCCTCGTCGGTGCACCTGGACCTCGGATTCGAATTCTTGGAAGTAATGGAGCCTTAGTTATCAATGATTTGGATCCCCAAGAGGCTCTGCTAAAGAGCGGAGAGTTTCCAGCAGGTGGTTCGTGGTCACGTCCTACAGCCTCAGCGGCCTTCATACATCGAGGCGAGGAAGTCGAAGAGATTACCGCTGAGAATGGAAACTACGCAGAGTTTTACTCGCTTGTGGCAGGTGCCATTCGAGGTGAAAACCCATGG
>Ga0194060_10001092_pt1 | contig 19594 bp, 13 predicted proteins | sample SepL225m_MetaG_FD_163427 | JGI IMG/M metagenome (GOLD analysis project Ga0194060, IMG submission 163427) | Anoxic zone freshwater microbial communities from boreal shield lake in IISD Experimental Lakes Area, Ontario, Canada - Sep2016-L222-5m | ecosystem: Environmental > Aquatic > Freshwater >... | reverse complement strand
CTACACGCGGCGCTGGAAAGTGGCGGCGGGTCCCACGGCCAACACTCGACTGGTGTCGGTACAGTTGACCCCCACCAACGGCGACCGAAAAATCGCGACGACCTTCTCGTTTTCCACGATTGTCCGATCATGGTGACCCGTCCTCGTGATGACCGGCGCGGGTTGGCGCCGACGGCCGGCGCCGACGGCTATACCCTGGTCGAACTGCTGCTGGCGTCGATGATCGGACTTGTGTTGATGGGGGGCGCCCTCACGGTGACGCACCAGGTGACCCGCGCATCCAATGTCCTGCTCGACGGGTCGGCGACGCAAGAAGAAGTGCAATATGCGATCGAGTGGATGGCGGAGGCGATACGGCCAGCCGGCGCCAATCCGTATGCCATCACCACGGGTGTGTGCCCGACGGCGGGTACCGTGTTCGTCCCGATTGCGATCGATCCCAACGGCACCGGGCTCGCCGACAACATCCGGATCAAGGCCGACACCAATCCACCCAACGGCGTGCTCGGGGGCGTGTCGGGCGCGTGCACCGAATCCGGGGAGGATGTGACGATTGCGCACGACCGGGTCAATTTCTGTATCACCAGGCGCGACAACAACGTGGATGCCGCGGCCGTGCCGATGACCGATCGGGTGATCTCGGCGTTGACCTTCAGGTACCTCGACAGTGCGCGGGCCGTTACGGCCATCGCGGCCAACGTCGCCTACGTCCAGATCTCGGTCACCGGCCGGACTGTCACGCGCGACCAGATCCTCGCTGCGGCGACCGCCTACACGCTGACCTCGGAAGTGCGGGTACGGTTGAGGTGAGGTTGTGATGAAGCCAGACCGTGGTTTTGCGCTGGTCGGTGCCTTGTTGCTGTTGTTCCTGCTCTCGGGGATGGTGGCCGCGCTGACGGTGAGCGGACAGACCGAAATCAAGATTTCGCAGAATTACGCGGCGCACGCCAAGGCTCAGGCCGCCGCCGAAGCCGGCTTGAATCATGCCACCACGCTGGTGATCGACAAGCTGACGACGTGGAGCACGGACGGATACGCGTCTCCCGCGGCTGCCATTTCCGCTCTGTTGAAAGGGCCAGACGGGCTGACCGGTTCGGTCGACCGCAACGCCGACAACGGCAGTCTCGAGAACCTGGGTTCAATTGCCGCCCAGCGGATCCCTCGCCCCCCGACCCGGCGGACGCTGGTCTCAGACCAGTGGTACGAAGCCCGCGTGTTCGACGAAGACGATGCGTCGCGTGGGGTGACGTTAAGCGCGGCCGACATCACCCGGATCAGCGAAAACAACGACGCCTATACCGATCAGAACAAGCGCGTCGTGGTGCGGGCCATTGGATACGGCCCGAATCATACGCAGGTGACGCTCGAGGCGATTGTCGGGTACGGAGTGGGAGACCCGGCGATTCTGATCAATGGGGATCTCGAGATCGCCGGCAACGTGAAGGTGTTGGGTTCGGCGGGCGGCGTCCACGCGAACGGCGACCTGGACATCACCGGCAATCCTGACGTGGCGGGCGATGCGACCGCAAGCGGTACCTATTCGTCCAGTGGCCACCCGACGGTTGGGGGCGTGAAGGGAGGCGGCTATCCCACACTCCCGGTGCCGACCGTGAGTGCCATCGCGCACAAGAACGAGGCCGACTACATTCTGACCAAGGCCGGAAAAATGACGAACCTGGCGGGAACCACGACCTACTGCAGCGGGGCGCCTTGTGGAGCGACGGGGTGGTCGTTCAAGAGTGGGGCGTGGGAGGTCAACAGTGACGGTGCGCTGCAGGCGGGCATCTATTTCGCCGAAACCGACGTCACGATCGGGAAAAATTGCGGCTCAGACGCCAGTCCTGCCACTGTGACCATTATCAGCGAGGGATCCATCAGCGTGACGGGCAATCCGACGCTGGCTGCGAAGGAATCCGGACTGTTGTTTCTGGCCGACGGCGACATTTCGATCAAGGGCAACCTCACGCAGAAGGGTTCTCCCGCGCAGATCCTGGTGCACGAGCAGATAGAGATCGCCGGCAACCCCACCCTCATCGGCCAGATCCTGGTCGAAAACGGGGCGAATACTGCGTCTCTGGTCACCGTGAAGAGCAAGGTGCAGATCTTCTACGAAGGCGACTTCACGGGAAATTTCGAGATCACCTACAACGGGGGGCTTGGGGGCGCCAGCGGCGCGCCGACCGCGGTTGGCTGGCGAAAGATGTAGGGAGTCCGAGTAAGATCGCTTCATGGGCTCAGGCGAATCGGTTTCCCAGTATGCCGACGCGCTGGTCGGTGGTGCGCGAGACGCGGCGGCGGTGTTTGCGACGTTCGATCAGGACCGCGTCGACCTGGTGGTCCGGGCCGTGTGCGAGGCGGCGTATGCGGCCCGCACGAAGTTGGCGAAACTGGCCTGCGCCGAGACGGGCATGGGCCGTTACGAAGACAAGGTCATCAAGAACGCCTGGGCGAGCCTCGTCGTGTACGGCGAGATTCGGGAGATCAAGACGGTTGGCGTGATCCACACCGACCCCGATCGGGGCATCACGCAAATGGCTCGGCCCAAAGGTCCGATCCTGGCGACGACGCCGGCGACCAATCCGACCTCGACGACAATATCTACGGCGCTGCTGTGCCTGAAGACGCGCAACCCGGTGATCTTCAGTCCACACCGGGGCGCGCGGAAGTGTGTGAAGGAGACCGTGCGCATCCTGGCCGAGGCGGCCGAGGCGGCCGGCGCTCCTCCGAACGCGATCCAGATAATCACGCACGGGCAGAAACCGTACCTCGATCACGTGATGGCGCATCCGGCGCTGGCGATGATCCTGGCGACCGGTACCAGTTCGATTGTGGACGTGGCGCAGCGGTCCGGCACGCCGACCTTCGGCGTGGGTCCCGGCAATGTTCCGGTCTACGTGCACGCGTCGGCCGATCTCGCGGCGGCAGCGCGCGCCATCATGCATTCGAAAATGTTCGACAACGGCACGGTGTGCGCGAGCGAGCAGGCACTGGTGGTCGAACGAGAAGTGGCCGCGCACCTGCGCCCGCTGCTCGAGCAGGAGGGCGCCTACTTCTGCACGAAGGAACAGGCTGCCGCGCTCGGGCCCGTGTGTTTCGACACGGAGAGCAGGCGGATGCGGCCCGAAGCGGTCGGTCAACCGCCCGAGGTACTGGCGGCGCGGGCGGGATTCGGCCTGCCACACGGTACGCGCGTGATTGTTGCGGAGGGCGGCGGTGTGGGGGCCGAGCATCCGTTGTCGCACGAATTACTGATGCCCGTTCTTGCGTACTATGTGTGCGAGTCGTACGCTGCGGCGCTCGACGTCTGCCGCGCGGTGATTCGCCTGGGCGGCATCGGCCATACCGTCGGGGTGCACGCGACCGACCGGCGGGTGGTCGACGATTTCGCGACACTGGATGCGGCGCGGGTGCTCGTCAACACGCCGTGCACGCAAGGCGCGATTGGCGGCATCTTCAACGGGCTGCGCCCGTCGCTGACGCTCGGGTGCGGCGCCGGCGCGGGCAACATGGCCGCCGACAATCTCTCGATCGAGCACCTGCTCGACATTCGTCGCGTGGCGGAGCCCTGTCCCAATCGGCGCTGGCTCGACGTTCGCGCCAGGACGCTCGACGACACGTGCGGATTCGACGAGATTCTGCGGACCTACGACCAGCACTGATCGGGCAGCGCCGCGTCGGGGCCGGTTGCCCTGTCCCGTCTACCGGCGCTGGCGCGAAGCAGGGTGTGGATCGAGATCAGCGCGCGGCAGGCAACTCGAAGAGACAATCCGATCCGAACCAACCGATTTGTCTGGCACCGCGCGAGCGCAGCCACTCCGAGATCTGCGGGCCGACGCCCTTCCGGTAGGCCTGTTCGTGGACGATGGCGTGGGTGGCGCGTGTGTGCAGCAGGACCCGCCAGGCGCGGTCGGGCTGGGCGAGGGGGTTGGCGAGGCCAGATTTATTGAGGTAGTACGCCGCGGGCGCGCCGCCGCTATAGCCGTTGACCAGTGGCCGCCAGTGTTCTGCCGAGGCGACCATGTAGCGCATGTCGTACTGCTCGTCGCCAAACGGGAACTCGACCAGCGCAGCATCGGCTGGCAGGGAGCGGACCGTCCGGTACACCGGCGGCAGCGCATCGGCGGTCAGCAGGCGCGAAGGCAGCGGTTCGAGGCCGCCAGGCATCCACGTGCCGTTCAGTTGGATGGGCGCGGAGGTGGCCTCCGCGAGAAACATCACGCCGATGGCCAGGACGGCGGCACCCGGCCACCACGCGCGATGCGCGCGGGCCGGTGACGACCGGCGATCGGCGACCCGGTTCAACCACGCCTCCACCGCGGCGCAGCCGTAGCCGCCAAGCACCGCCAGGAACAGCGCGACAATCATGGCGATGCGCGCCGGCACGCGGAGCCCGTCGAAGCCCGGCACATTCGCGTAGAGCCACCAGTACGGGCCGTCGCCGGCGATGCGCATGCCCTTGGAAAAGATGATCGGCCCGAGCGACAGCAGAAATGCGGCAACAAGCGAGGCCAGCGAAAACGCGACGGCCGAGCGGGGAATGCCGCGCGCCACGTGCCTGGCGCGAGGCGACACAATGAGCAAGACCGCGCCGGCGATCGCGGCGAAGCGCAGTGAGCGGGCGAGATTGTGGACGCGAAACACCCCGCCGGCGATCGGCCAGTCGAAGCCGCCGTTGGCGAGGATGATGACGGCCGCGAAGAGTTGCGAGACGAGGAAGGCGAAGAGCGCGACGGCCACTGGCGTCCGCCACCATCGTGCGAAGGCTCCCGCCTGGTAGCGGATGTCGAGGTGCGAAAATCTCCACACGCGCACCGCGTGCGCCGTCAGGCCTGCCAGCGCGAGCAGCACGGGTAGCAGCGAAGGAAACGCGTCGCCTTCCGGTTTCGGAAAGGCGCGAGCCACCGTGCCCCAGGCGTGCTGCGCGCCGTGCGCGGTGAGGTAGCTATAGACGTCGGCCGAAAACGCGACGATCTCGGCAAACGGCCGCGGACCAAAGCCGTGCGCGCGAAGGGCAAGATACGGCATCAGCAGGGGAACGCTGGCCGCGACCACCAGCGCGGCTGCCGCCCCCAGTTCGATCCAGACGCGCAGTCGGCGCCAGGCGCCGCGCTCGATCAATTCGTACAGCACATAGGCGCCGGCAAATGGCGAAAAGTAGATCAGGAAGTAGCCGCAGGACCAGTTCTGGGCAATCAACGCCGCCGCGGCCCCGGCCAGCGCGGTTCGGCGACCCGTCTGGAAATAGCGCCGGAACAGGTAGAGCGCCAGCGGCATCCACTGCGACGACAGCACCTGCATGTGCGAGAACTGACCGATCCGGTACGGGGCGAATGCGTAGAACAGTCCGGCGACAAAACCGGCCCTCGCGCTGCCTGTGAGATCGCGCACCAACAGGTACGCGCCGAGGCCCGACAGCACGAAGGTGGACAGAAAAAGCAGGTTGTAGCAGAGGATGATGTTGCCGGTGACGGCGTACACCGGCAGCACCTGGATGACCTGCGCGGTGAGGTGTTCCGAGTAGGCGAGCGCCAGCGGCTCGGGATAGAAAATATTGGCGTTGAAGTAATTCCTGAACGCGCCAAGATCGCCGCCCAGAAACCGCATGGCGTGGTCGAGTGCCCACTGCAGGATCCAGCAGTTGAGTACCGAATCTCCCAGGTCCCAGGGGATGTCGCGGCCAAGTCCCGTGACAAGGGGCCATGTCATCGCGGCTGCGGCAACCGCGTACCAGAACGTCGCGCCACGCCCCGTATCGACCGACAGCGCACGGCGGATCACCGGTAGGACCAAGCCGTCAGCCTCGCGCGAGGAATGCTTGGGTGAATTGCGCCATCGTGTCGTAGATCTGGCCCAGTTCCACCGGGGAGGCGAGAAAAACGACGCGGAAGAAGCCCTGGTCTGGCGGCGTGCCGAACCCGGAGCCGTGGACGCACAGCACGCCGGCCTCGCGAAGCAGCGCCAGCACATACTGCTCGTCGGTGCGGCCCGGCGGCAGCGCCAGTTGCGGCATCGCGTAGAACGCACCCTGGGGCGCGACGCACGTCATCCCGGGAATCGCGTTGAGTCTGGTGACGGTCACATCGGCGCGTTCGCGCAGGGCGGCCCTGAACGACACCTGGTGCGAGCGATCGCCGGTGAGTGCGGCCGTGATGGCGTGCTGCATCGGCACGGTGGCGCACAGCCGCCCATCTGCCAGCTTTCGAATGCCGGCGAGCACGCCTTCGAGGCGCGGACTGGTGCCCACCGCCATCCACCCGGCTCTCCATCCCGGCGCCAGATACGCTTTCGACAGGCTGCCAAACGAAATCACCGGAGCATTGGTGGCGAGGCTGGCCATCGGTGGCGCCTGCGTGCCGTAGGACAAATCGGCGTAGACCTCGTCGGCGAGCAGCACGAACCCGTGCGCATCGGCCAGCGCCAGCAGATCGCGGCGCAGGGCCTCGGGGTAGATGGCGCCGGTCGGGTTGTTGGGATCGATCACCACGAGTGCGCGCGTCCGCGGCGAAATCAGCGTTTTGATCTGATCCACGTCCGGCAGCCAGCCTCGCGCCGGATCGGCGCGGTAGTAGACGGTTCGCGCTGCGATCTTGGCCGTCACCGCCGTGTAGAGCGGATAGGTCGGCATCGGAATCAGCACCTCGTCGCCAGGATTGACGAGGGCGTTCAGCGCGAGCTCGATGCCTTCGGACGTGCCGGAGGTCAGCACCACGCGATCGGGCGGCATCGGAACACCGCGAGCCGAGAAATCGGCCGCCACCGCCTCGCGCGCCGACTGGATGCCGGGCGAAGGGCCGTACCCGTTGTGCCCGTCACGTAACGCCTTGATGACCGCCTCGACAAGATGCGGCGGCGTCTTGAAGCCGAACGGGATGGGGTCGCCGATGTTGAGGTACTTGACGGTGCGGCCCGTGGCCTCGACTTTTCGGGCCTCCGCAACGATGTTGCGAATCGCGTAGGTGAAGCCATCCACCCGGCTGGCGACCGGAATGTTTGCCCGTTTCTCTGCGTTCATCGTTTCGATTCCCTCGCGCCAGTCGCCGATCGACGGCCCTCAAGTATGCCACGAGGAGCAACGCCGGCCTCCCCGCGCGAGCCGTCGGCGATCGTCCCCCATCACTCTTCAGATCGTCCCTCTCCTGGCCACGTCCTCCACGATCTGCGCAAACGTGTCGATTTCGTCGAGCGTCGTGTAGACGTTCGGCGTGACGCGCAGCCCCTTGAAGTCGTCGCGGATGATCGGAACGACAATGATCTTGTACTTGGTCCAGAGATGCTCGCCGAGTTTGCCGCAGTCGACGGCCGGGATGCCGACGTTGGCCAGGCCGCAGGATTGAGCCGGGTCAAACGGGGTGTGCATGCGCACGCCCGGCACTGTCTCGAGCCGCCGCGCCCATCGGTTCTTCAAATAGCGCAACCTCGCGGCCTTGCGATCCGCGCCAATTCCATGGAAGAACACGAGCGCCTCGGCGATCGCGTTGTGGTTGGCGGCCGGGTGCGTGCCCACCTCCTCGAACTTGCGGATGTTGTTCTCCTGGCCCGCCCAGGCCGGCTGCATTGGCCACAGGCCCGCGATGTGTTCGCGCCGCACGTACAAGAACCCGGTGCCGACCGGGGCGGTGAGCCACTTGTGCAGGCTGGTGCCGTAGTAGTCGCACTCGAGATCCCGGCCGACAAACGGGAAGTGCGCGAAGGCGTGCGCCCCGTCGACGATCGTCTTGATGCCGCGGGCGCGGGCCATGCGACAGATGTCGCGCACGGGAAATATCTGTCCGGTCAGATTGGTGATGTGGCAGAAGTGGATCACCTTCGTGCGCGGCGTGATGGCCTGCTCGAACATCTGCCTCAGAAACTCCAGGCTGGGGGGCGGCACGGGAAACGACACCTTGGTGAGCGTGATACCGTCCCGCTTGACCCGCTGTTCCCAGGTTGCCAGCATGCGCGGGTAATCCTGGTCGGTGGTCAGCACTTCGTCGCCCGGCTTGAGGTCGAGGCCCAACTGGGCAATCTGCAGCGCTTCGCTGGCGTTGCGGGTGATGGCCATTTCCTCGATGTCGCACCCGAAGGTCTCGGCCAGCCTGCGGCGAACCGTCTCGACGTTCGGCTCGAGGATCTGCCACATGTGGTACACGGGCGCCTGGTTGGTGATGTCGAGATAGCGCTTGAACGCTTCGTGCACCACGCGGGGGCTTGGGCACACGCCGCCGTTGTTGAGATTGATGATCGTCCGATCGAGGGTGAAGGCCTGCTGAATCTCCCGCCAGTAGGTTTCGTCCTGCGCCACATCCTCGGCCGTGCGCGAGGCCACCGCCTGCGATGCTTCGAGGACGCGCACAAGGCCATCGGGCGAGAACGCAGCGAGCGCCGCGGTGCCCGCGACGGTTCCGGAAAAGACGTCGGTCAAGAAACGGCGTCGGGACGGCATGGCATCCTCCTGGCAGCGCGTGTGGGTGAACCCGCAGAGTATAGCCCTCCCGCCACCGTCTCACGAACCGAGGCCGGGTTGACGGGCGTGGCGCGCCGAGCGCCGCGCCGGACAGGCCCTCGGGCGCTACAATGCATGGATGCAGCTGAATGGTTTGGGCGTGCTCATCACGGGCCCGAAGCGGATTGGATCGGTGGTCGCGACCTGGCTGGCCGAACGGGGCGCCGATGTCGCCTTGAGCTACAACCGGTCGCGCGAGCAGGCCGAGGAAGCGGCAACCGCCGTGCGCAAGGCGGGCCGGCGGGCAATGTGCATTCCGGCCGACCTCGCCAACCCGGACGACTGCCGCGCGCTGGTGGCCGAGGCCGCGATGCAACTGGGCCGTCTCGACGTGCTGATCAACATGGCCTCTCGCTACGCGCCGACGCCATTTGACGAACTGACAGACGAGGCATGGGAGCGAGGGCTGGCCGTGGACCTGCGTGCCGCGTTTGTGTGCACCTCGGCGGCGGTGCCGCATATGCGGGCGGCAGGCGGCGGCCGCGTCGTGAACTTTGCCGACTGGCTTCCCGCCAGCGGCCGGGCTCGATACAAGGGGTACCTCCCCTATTACGTTGCCAAGGCCGGAGTGGTTGCGCTCACCGAATCCCTGGCGCTCGAACTGGCCGAGGATCACATTCTCGTCAACGCGATCGCCCCGGGGCCCATTCTGCCGCCATCCGGCCTCGAGGCCAGCGAGGTCGCCGCCGTCGAACAGGCCACGCCGCTCGGGCGCTGGGGGGGCGCGGAAGAAATCGCCAAAGCCGTCTTGTTCCTCATCGAGACCGACTTTGTCACCGGAGAAGTCGTCCGCGTCGACGGAGGTCGGCACCTGCGGTAGTGTGTCGCCCCGCGTCGACGTGCGGGTCGGCAGGCGACCGTCGGGCAGACCGCGAGCCGGCCGGCGACGACCGGGCAGACCGCGAGCCGGCTGGTGGCGACCACGCAGACCGCAAGCCGGCTGGTGACGTCCAATACGCATGCGTCGCACGGATCCGAATCAGGAGGAGTGCATGAAATCGAGGGTTGCCGCCGCCATGATGGTTACGCTTGCCTGCGCGACGATCGCGTCCGGCCAGGGCAGGGATGTCAGTCAGATGCTTGCCGCGGTTCGCGCGGCCCTCGGCGGCGACACGATCGCGACCGTCAAGGCCATCACGGCCGTCGGCCGAACGCTGCGAACCGGCCCCGGCGGCAACACCACCGAATCCGATTTCGAGATGGCGATGCAGTTGCCCGACAAGTACCTCATGCGCAGCGTGATGGTGTCGATGGGCAACATGAGCGTGTACAGAAACACGGGATTCAACGGCGGCCAGGTGATCGAAGAAATCGACCGCCCGCCCAATCTTCAGGGTGGGAACATCGTGATTCGGATCGCCGGACCAGGCGGTGCGGCCATGGACCCGGCCAAGATGACGCCCGACCAAAAGGCCGAGGCCGACGGCTTGCGACTGCACGCCAACAGGCGGGACTTCGCGCGGCTGACGCTCGGGATGTTTGCCGCGTCGCCCGCGGTGTTTCCGCTCGAATTCGCAGACGGCGGGCAGGCCGAATCCGCCGACGGCAAAGCCGACGTGATCGGCGTCAAGGGCCCAGGCGATTTCGCGGCCACCCTGTTCGTCGACGCGCAGACGCACATGCCGCTGATGCTGAGCTGGATGGACAAAGAGCCCATTGTCATCACGTCCGGCCCTGGCGGCCCCGGCGGCCCCGGCGGTCCTGGTGGCCCCGGCGGGCCGGGCGGGCCGGGCGGCACGCGCGTGGTGCAGCAGGTTGGCGGCGGCGGCACCTTTACATCATCGACCACGACCGCCGGCGCCGGTGGCGGCCGCAACATGACGAAAGAAGACGTGGAGAAGATGCAGAAAGACTTCGAAGAGCGGCGCAAGGACGCCGAGGCGAAGCGCCGCACCGTGGAGTTCCGCGTCTACTACAGCGAATACAAATCGGTGGGCGGTGTGAAGCTGCCCTTCCGGATCGCGCGTTCGATCGACGGCAAGCCCACCGAAGAGATGCTGTTCGACACGGTCAAACTCAACCCGAAGATCGACCCGAAAAAATTCGAGGCCTCCAAGTAGGACGCCGGTCGATGATGAGCACCCGGGATACCCGACGACGAGCAGTGCGGCGGTTGCTGGTTCGATGCGTGATGGCGGTGGTTGCGGCGGCCACGCTTTCGGGCCCTGTTGCCGCGCAGGCGCCCCCGCGCCGAGGCCGCCTGGTGGTGACGGTGATGGACCAACTTGGGGCGGTGATTCCCCAGGCGGTGGTCACCGTGGTTGGTGGCGATGACGATGGGCGGTCTGGCCCGCCGCCGTCGGTGCCGACCAGCGCGGTTGGCGCGGCGGTGTTCGAGAATCTTGCCGAAGGGCGGTACCGCGTTCACGTGGAGTTCGCGGGGTTCGACCCAATCGACGTCCCCGATGTCCGTGTGCGCGGTGTCGAGAGCCGGCGCCGCGTGACGCTTCGCATCAAGAACCTCGATCAGGAAATCACGGTCACCCGAGATCGGCAGTCATCCGCGCTCGATCCCGCCGGGAGTGCCTTCAGCACGGTGCTCACCCGAGAGCAGATCGAGGCGCTGCCCGACGATCCGGAGGAAATGGCCGAGGTGCTCAAGGCGATGTCGCCGTCGGGGGCCGTGCTTCGCGTCGACGGATTCACCGGGGGGCGACTGCCGCCGAAATCCCAGATTCGATCCATTCGCCTGCCCCGGCTCGACATGTTCGCGGCCCAGAACCACGGAGGCATGAGCGGCATGATGTTCATCGACATCATGACCATGCCTGGCAGCGGCCCGCTTCGGGGCAACATGGATGTGCACGTCCTGGATGCCGCCCTCAACGCCAGGAATGCGTTCACCAGCGTCAAGCCGCCCGAGCAACTGCGCCAATACGGCTTTGGCCTCTCCGGCACCATTGCGCCCGACAAGGCGTCGTTTTCCCTCAACGCCAGCGGCACGTCTCAGTACACGTCACCCAACCTCTTCGCCGTGCTGCCCGACGGCACCACGGTCACCGATGCCTTTCGGCAGCCGCGCGACGCCTACACCCTCAACGCCAGGTTCGATCACGCGGTGACCAAGGACCACGCGGTTCGCGTCGCCGTCGATCGCGAGTCGAGCACGTCGAGCGACCTGGGCGTCGGTGGCTTCAACCTGTTCGACCGGGCCTACGACAGTTCGTCGTCGACCAACACCCTGCGCGTATCCGAGAACGGCCCGCTCGGACGGCGGCTGTTTACCGAGTCGCGATTCCAGCTCAAGACAAATCGGAACGGCAGCCGGTCGGCCATCGAAGAGCCGACCACCCGCGTTCAGGATGCGTTTACAGGCGGCGGGGCGCAGGTGCGAGGCGGGTTGCGCGCGACGGAGTTCGAACTGGCAAGCGACCTCGACTACGTGCGGGGCGCACATTCGTGGCGCACCGGTTTCCTGCTGGAGGGAGGACGCTTCCAGTCGGACGACACGTCGAACTATCTCGGCACGTATACCTTCGCGAGCCTGGCCGATTATCAGGCGGGCAGGCCGATGAGTTATTCGCGCAAAATTGGCGACCCGCGCATCGGCTATTCGACCTATCGGGCGGCGGTCTACCTGCAGGACGACTACCGCGTCACCCGAAGTCTGTTGTTGTCTGGAGGCGTGCGGTACGGGGCGCAGAGCCAGGTGTCGGATCGCTGGAACATATCGCCGCGAGCGTCGGCGGCGTGGTCGCCGTACAAGGACGGCCGGATGACGCTGCGCGCCAGTTATGGATATTTCTACGACTGGATTGCCGGCGATCTTTATAAGCAGACGCTTTTGCTTGACGGCCTTCGCCAGCGCGAGACCAACATTGTCAATCCCTCGTATCCGGATCCTGGCCCGGCGGGCGCGACGTCGCCGAGTAATCAGTACGTGTGGTCGAGCGCGTTGGCGTCGCCCAACGCGCACCGGATGAGCCTGGGGGTGGACCGGACGCTTTCACAAAACGGCCGGCTGAGCGTGAGCTACACGCGGGGCTGGGGATTCGGGCTGTTGCGAGGGCGGAATCTCAACGCTCCCGAGGCTGGCGTCCGCGCCGACCCCCTGTTTGCCAACAGGATCGAACTGGTGGGCGATGCCGCGTCGCGATCTCAAGCGGTGAGCCTGTTCTACAACCTCGTGCGGATGGACAAGAAGCGGATGTTCTTCACGCTCAATTACACGTGGAGCAAGAGCGACACCGACACGCCGGGCGCCTTTGCCATTCCGCCGGGAGGGGACAGGCTGACTGACGAGTGGGGCCCGGCCGCCGGCGACATCCGGCACAGGGCGGGCGCCTCGTTGAACCTGTCTCCGATCACGAATGTGACGCTGGGTCTGAACGTTCGCGCGCAGTCGGGGATGCCGTACAACGTGACGACCGGGCGTGACGACAATGGCGACGGCGTGTTCAACGACCGGCCGGCGGGGGTGCCGCGCAATTCGGCGCGCGGGGCCATGCAGTGGGATCTGGGCGGTCGGCTTTCGTACGGGTTCGGATTCGGGACGCCGAAGACGTCGGGTGGACCGGGTGGCGGCCAGGTCATGATCAACGCGGGCGGTGGCGGTGGTTTGGCGGCGGGGTTCGGCGGAGCGGCGGCCGAGAAGCGGTACCGCGTGGAGTTCTACGTCTCGGGTCAGAACCTGCTCAATCGCACCAACTATACGGCGTACAGTTTTCTGGTGGCGTCGCCGTTGTTCGGCCGGCCGCTGGCGGCCGCGCAGCCGCGCAAGCTTCAGCTGGGCGCCCGGTTCGCGTTCTGATTAATTACTCCGGGAGTGTTTGTGCCAACACGAAATCCGTGCCGGCATGATTTTCGCGTTGGCACAAACACTCCCGGAGTGATTCCCGTCCCGATTCTCGTACAATGTGCGGATGGTATCGACGGTATCAGCGCGGGAGCGGTTGCTCGCGATTCCGGCGCTCGATCTCTGGACCGCTCCTTCACCGATCCAGGAACTCTCGCGGCTCCGCGCTGCGCTGGGCGGCGGCCCGCGTCTGCTCATCAAGCGTGACGATGTCATTCCGTTCGGGTTCGGGGGAAACAAGGTCCGAAAAATGGCCCTCGTCGCGGCGCGTGCGATGGCCGAGGGCGCCGACACGCTGCTGAGTGTTGGCGGGGTCCAGTCCAACTCGGCGCGCGTGGTGGCGGCCACCGCGGCGCGCATGGGTCTGACATGTGTGCTGGTGGCCAATGGTGTGCGCCCCGATCGGCCGACCGCGAATGCGCTGCTCGACGAGTTGCTCGGCGCCGAGGTGCACTACGTCGCCACCCGGGAGGAACGGGCGCCGGCGATGGCTGCGCTGGCCGACCGCCTGAAACGGCAGGGCAGGCATCCCTACGAGATTCCGCTGGGTGCATCCACGCCACTGGGCGCGCTGGGTTTTGCGCGCGGCATCGCCGAACTGGTGTCGCAGGGGGTCATCCCGGACGTGATCGTGCACTCGACCTCGTCGGGCGGCACGCAAGCTGGTCTACTGGCCGGGTGCGAACTGTACGGCCTGCCGACGCGCGTGGTTGGTGTCAGCGCCGACGACCCGGCGGCGTCGGTCCAGGACACGGTTCGAGCGGTGATGACGGGCATGGGCGACCTGCTCGGCGTTGATGGGGCGGGACTGGCCGCCGCCCGTCGCATCGAGGTCGACGATGGCTTTGTGGGGGACGGGTACGGCATGCCGACTGCCGGCACGCGAGAAGCCGTCGGCCTCCTCGCGCGGACCGAAGCGATCTTTCTCGACCACACGTACACTGCGAAAGCGATGGCGGCGTTGCTCGCTTCTGTTCGCCGGGGCGCGTTTCCGGTCGAACACACGGTACTGTTCTGGCACACCGGTGGACAGGTAGGCTTGTTCGCATGACGACCACACTCACGTTCCTCGGCGCGACGCGGACGGTGACCGGGTCCAAGTACTTGATCAACACGGACGGGCATCGCGTGATGGTTGACTGCGGACTGTTTCAGGGGCTCAAAGAACTCCGCGAGCGCAACTGGCTGCCGCTGCCTGTTGAGTCGAAGTCGATCGACGCCGTCGTGCTCACGCACGCTCACATCGACCACAGCGGCTACCTGCCCCGGCTCGTGAAGGGCGGGTTCCGCGGACGCGTCTTCTGCACGCCAGGCACCGCCGACTTGCTGCGCATCATGCTGCCCGACGCGGGCCGGCTGGCCGAAGAAGACGCGCGAGAGGCCAATCGCGGCGGCTACACCAAGCATGCGCCGGCGTTGCCGCTGTTCACCGAAGAAGATGCCCAGCACGCCCTGACGCTGTTGCAACCGGTCGGGTACAACCGCACCGTTCCGGCCGCTGGCGGGGCGACCGTCGAATTCGTCGATGCTGGGCACCTGCTCGGATCGTCGTTCGTCCGGATGACGCTCGGGGGCGACGACGGCCGGCAGATCGTGTTCAGCGGCGACCTGGGCCGCTACAACCGGCCGGTGCTGCCCGATCCGAGTCGCATCGAAACGGCCGACGTGCTCCTGGTCGAAACGACCTACGGCGACCGCCTTCACGAGCAGGACGACAACGGGGAGCGGCTGGCGCAGATCATCTCCACCACGATTGCGGGCGGCGGCAAGGTCATCATCCCGGCGTTTGCGGTGGGCCGTGTGGAGGAAGTGATTTACTGGTTGAAGCGGCTCGAGGCCGCCCGGCGCATTCCGGTGGTGCCGGTGTACCTGGACAGCCCGATGGCGGTCGAGGCGCTCAAGCACTACGCCAACCACAGTGGCGATCTCGATCCGGACATGCAGACGGGACGAGGCCAGATGTCGGCGTTTACGACCCAGCGATTCACGGCCGTCTCGTCGGTGGTGCAGTCGAGGCAGATTCAGGGGTCGGCGGCGCCGTGCATCGTGATTTCGGCGAGCGGGATGGCGACCGGCGGACGCGTGCTGCATTACCTCAAGGCGGCGCTCCCCAGTGCGAAGAACACGGTGTTGTTTGTCGGCTACCAGGCGGTCGGCACCCGTGGGCGCCAGATGGTGGAAGGCGCGACCTCGGTGAAGATTCACGGCGAGCTGATTCCGGTTGGCGCGCGCGTGGAACGTGTGGATTCGATGTCGGCTCACGCCGATCAGAACGAGATCATGGAGTGGCTCGGCGGCTTTTCCAAACCGCCGGCCATCACGTATCTTGTCCACGGCGAACCATCGGCGCAGGAGGCGCTCCGGGCGCGAATCGAACAGGAACTGGGATGGACGCTGCACGTGCCGGAGTACCGGGAGCAGGTTACGATTTGACCGGCGCGGCGGCTCGGCCGTACCTTCTCGAGCGGGTCGGCGAGGCCGCCGTGGTGCAACTCTACGCCGACGGGTTTGCGGCGCTGACCCTCCGCGAAAAGACGCTCGCCTATCACCTGTACCTCGCCGCCATCGCCGGCCGGGATATCTATTACGACCAGCGTTACGGTCGCAGCCTCGAGATGCGAGCCGTGCTCGAGCAGATCGTCACGCACCCGGCGGGGATTGCGCCGGACACGCACGCGGCCATCGAGCGGTACCTCAAGCTGTTCTGGCTCAACAGCGGGCCGCACAACAACCTGACGGCGCGCAAGTTCGTGCCCGACTGCACGCCAGCCGCGTTTCGAGCCGCGCTGCGGGCGGCCGTGGACGCCGGAGCCGCACTGCCCATGACGGGCGGGGAGTCGATCGACAACCTGATGGCGCGGCTGGGGCCTCTGTTTTTTGACGCGGACGTGGACGCGACCGTCACCAGCAAGAACCCGGGCCCGGGGCGCGACATCCTGGCCGCCAGCGCCAACAATCTGTACGACGGCGTCAGGCTTGCCGACCTCGAGGGGTTCCACGAACGCTACCCGCTCAATTCGAGGCTCTCGAAGCGAGACGGCTGTCTGGTGGAGGACGTGTATCGGGTGGGCGGTCTCTACGGCCAGCCGATCGCGGCGATTGTCGGTCATCTTGCGGACGCGTTGCCGTTCGCTCCCGCCTCGACCGCCGACGCGCTGCGGGCGCTGATCGCGTTCTACCGCACGGGCGAATCCGCCGATCGCGAGGCGTACGACATCAGCTGGGTGCGCGATCGGAATTCGCCGGTCGACACGATCAATGGTTTCATCGAGGTCTATCTGGATGCGCGCGGCACCAAGGGGGCGTGGGAATCGCTCGTGTTCTACGTGAACCAGGCCAAGACCGAGGCGATTCGGTCGATCGCGCGACACGCCCAATGGTTCGAAGACCACATGCCCTGGGAGGCGCGCTACCGAAAGCCGGGTGTCACCGGGGTGTCGGCCAACGCGATCGACGTGGTTGTGGAATCGGGCGACTGCGGGCCGGTGACCCCCATCGGCATCAACCTGCCGAACGACGAACGGATTCGGTCCACCTACGGCAGCAAGTCGGTATCGCTCACCAACCTGATGGAGGCCTACGACCGATCGATGCCCGACTCGTATTACACCGAGTTCTCGTGGACCAGCGACGAGGCGGATCGGGCGCGGCGGTGGGGCAGCCTGGCCTCCGAGTTGACGACGAACATGCACGAGGTGATCGGGCACGCCTCCGGGGTGGCCGACCCGCGGCTCCAGGGTTCTCCGCAGGAGGCGTTGCGGCAGTTCTACTCGACGATCGAAGAGGCTCGCGCCGACCTGGTCGCGCTGTACTTTCTTCCACACCGCCGCCTTGCGGAACTGGGACTGGTGCCATCCGAGCACCAGGCCGACATTGTCCGCGCCGAGTACGAGGCCTATGCCCGCAATGCGCTGGTCCAGTTGCGGCGCGTTCGCGAGGGCACCCAAATCGAAGAAGACCACATGCGGAACCGGCAGCTGGTGGTCGGGTGGCTGATGGCGAATACCGGCGCGGTACACCTGCTGCGCCGCGATGGCCGAACGTTCTATGTGGCGACCGACGTCGATGGCTTTCACGCGGGTGTGGGAACCCTGTTGTCGGAGATTCAGCGCATCAAGAGCCAGGGCGACTATCAGGCAGCGCAGGCGCTGGTGGAGTCGTACGGGGTGCATTTTGACGCCGCGCTTCGTGACGAAATTCTCGCGCGCGTCGAACGGGTGGACCTGCCTTCGTACACCGGGTTCGTGATGCCACGTCTCGATCCGGTGCGAGGATCGGACGGCGCGATTGCCGACGTGTCGGTGTCGTATCCGGTGGATTTCGCCGCGCAGATGCTCGAGTACGCGCGCATCGGGGATCGGCCATGAAGCCGGGCGCTGTGCGTTCGCCCGAGGCGCTGTCGGCCGTTTCAGGCTGGGCGTCCCGCCTGGGGCGTGTGGCGATCCTGCTGGTGGCTGCTATCCTGGCCGCCGGGTTTCAAGCCTGCGACCACGAACCCACGATCCGTCTCGGTCAACCCGAGAAGATCGCTGACGGGGTCCAACTCTTTACGCTGACCGATCCCGGTTTGCTCGATCCGGCCGGCGTGGTTTCGGTTCGCGTCCTGCGGCTCGATCCGTCGAGCGTCGATGTGCGGTGCGCGCTGGCCCAGGACCGCCCGATGGGTCTCGAGGCGGTGACCGACATCGCGGCCCGGCACCACGCGATCGCCGCGATCAACGCGGGGTTTTTCGTGGTCAAGAACGGCGATCCGGCCGGGGTGCTTGAGATTGAGCACGAACTGGTCAGCGACGCGGTGCTCACCCGAGGAGCCGTGGGCATCGTGCGGGCGCCTGGCAAGCCCCTGCGGTTACTGTTCGATCGCGTTGGCGTCACGATGAAGCTGGCCTATCAGCAGGGCGGCGACACCGTGACGGTGCCGATTGACGGCGTCGACACGACGCGCGTCCGCAGCAAGCTGATGCTGTACACGCCGCGGTACGGTTCCGACAGCGACACGGCGGATACCGGCGTCGAATGGCAACTGTCGGGGTCGCCGCTGCGCGTGACGGCGCGGCGGCCAAACGCCGGCAAGACGGCGATTCCGAGAAACGGCGCGGTGCTGTCGTATGGCGGCACCATTCTGCCGGCCGGGCTCGAGACGCTTGCTCCCGACCAGGCCGTCTCGCTGGCGGCCCAGTATGATTCGCGGCTGGGTACCCCGTCGTCCGAGTGGGCGCTGGCCGACGACATTGTGGGCGGCGCCGGATTGTTGATCCGCAACGGCCAACGTTTCACCGAGTGGGCCGACGAACAGTTGCGCGCGGGCTTCAACACGGAGCGGCATCCGCGGACCATGATTGGCACGAGCCGGGGTGGCGTGATCTGGATGGTGGTTGTCGATGGCCGCAATCCGGACCTCAGTCTCGGGATGACGTTTGCGGAACTGCAGACACTGGCGGTCGGCCTGAAGCTGGAGAACGCGTTGAACCTGGACGGCGGCGGTTCGACGACCATGGTGGTCAACGGGGCCACCGTCAATCACCCGTCGGACCGACCGGGCCCGCGTAAGGTGAGTGACGCGTTGCTGGTGGTGCCGCGACCGCGGTGACGATCTCCGATTGACCATGAGGTGTTTTCTTGACTGAGTCGGTTCTTCGCTCCGAAATTGCCGAGCAGCCCGAGGTCTTGCATCGTCTGCTCACCGGCGGAGCCTCGGTGGTCGAACGCGTGGCCGAACGTCTCCAGACGCGCCGGTTTCAGCACGTGGTGATCGCGGCGAGGGGATCTTCGGACAACGCCGCCCGGTACGCGCAGTATGTCTTTGGCGCGCACAACGGCCTGCTCGTGTCGCTGGCGACCCCGTCGCTGTTCACGCGGTATCACGCGGCACCGCGGATGGATGGCGCGTTGGTGATTGGCGTGTCGCAGTCTGGCGAGTCTCCCGACCTGGTGGCCGTCGTGGACGAAGCCCGGCGGCAGGGGTGTCCGACACTGGCGATTACCAACGTGGCCGGGTCTCCGCTGGCGGCGGCGGCCGACGAGGTGATTGGGCTCGGCGCTGGTCGTGAGCAAAGCATTGCCGCGACCAAGACGTACACCGCGCAGTTGGTGGCATTGGCGATGCTGTCCACCGAACTGGCGCAGGACGGCGCGCGGCGGGTCGAACTGGCGCGGGTTCCCGAATACGTGGCGGAGGCGTCCGATGTCGATATCGCGACGGTGACCGCTGCGGCCGAGACGCTGTGTGGTGCGGGCCACGGCGTGGTGATTGGGCGAGGATTCAATTTTGCGACCGCGTTCGAGATCGCGCTCAAGGCCAAGGAACTGGCGCACGT
>Ga0194060_10001091_pt1 | contig 19601 bp, 4 predicted proteins | sample SepL225m_MetaG_FD_163427 | JGI IMG/M metagenome (GOLD analysis project Ga0194060, IMG submission 163427) | Anoxic zone freshwater microbial communities from boreal shield lake in IISD Experimental Lakes Area, Ontario, Canada - Sep2016-L222-5m | ecosystem: Environmental > Aquatic > Freshwater >... | reverse complement strand
GATGTTTACATTTTTGCTGATTTTCGTCTTTTAACCTGAATTAGGATTAGGAGGTCGACATCATATTTAATTGATGACGAAAATATAATTTAATTTCGACATTAACATGTTTTTATGTTGAAATAATTGGTAACAAGCATGGTGTTGCCATTGTATTATATATAAAATTGAAATAAGGGAATAATGCTGTGCTAAAATTAGGAAATGATGCTTTGTGTAAATTAGGGTATTATGTAAATCATATTAACTAATTGAATATCAACTGGAAATTGCGACGTCTCAGGCCCCTCAAGATCGCTATTAACAGCCTCCTTACAAATAAGTATGAAACCCTGATGTATATTGTATTTCAATGAAATCTTACTGGGGGTTATTTTTACAGGTCAAGTGGGGTCTATAAAAGCGAAATTTCCATTCACACCCAATTATTCTTGTGTGCAAGACTAATAATCTGTGCCTTGCTGTTTACATGCAGCTTTTGGTAGATATTGGCTATGTGTTTTCGAATGGTGAGCACACTGATGTCGAGTATGCTGGCAATGCGTTTGGCATCATGGCCATTAATGGTGTGCAGTAAAATTTCTTTTTCTCTTTCAGTGAGTAATGAATCTAGCAAATGAGGTTCGGCAACTTTTTGTGGTGTTTGTAATTGTGCTTTACTCAGCATTTCAAAGGCTTTACGTGCAATGGCGGCACTCATGGGTGCTCCACCACTTTCCATAACATTGGTGATGGCATTGTGCAAGGCAATGGCACCTTCATCTTTAAGCAAATAACCATGGGCGCCTGCTTTGATGGCTTCAAAGATCTTATCCTCGTCATCAAAGATGGTTAATACCACAAAATAAATATCCGGATATAATAAGCGGGCGAGGCTAATGGTTTGTACACCATCCATTCCTGGCATTTCCAGATCCATGAATATTACCTGTGGTAATTTTTCAATGGGGAGTCCCTTTAATTGTTCCAGACAATCATGGCCATTAACCGCAATAAAACAACAATTGAGGTCTTCGAACTGCCTTATTTTATCAGCAATGCTGCTGCGATTGATAGCTTTATCATCTGTTAATCCTATCCTTATCCGCTTGTCCATTTTATCGGTTTTATACAGCAAGCTCCTTGTTTTTTTTATATGTTTCAATACTTAATTTGTATTACTTGTTTCCAGGGAGAGTATTGTTCCTTCATTTCCCTTTGATGTGATCAAGAACCGCATGCCAATTTCCTTTGCCCTGGCCTCCATATTCAACAAGCCGTTGCCATCTGTGGAGTTGTTTTTTTCAATACCCTTTCCGTCATCTTCAATCTGAATAAAAATTGTTTCATTGCTGATGATCCGGATACTGATATTGTTTGCCTCACTATGTTTCAGCGCATTGTGTATCGCCTCCTGTATGATTCTGAAAATATTCAGTGCGTATTTAGAACTGATATGCACATCCATATTGATCTCTTCATTGATGTGGAATTGGATATGCGCATAAGTGGGTTGTAGTTTGCTGATGTAATTCTTTATGCGGTCACTGATGCCGGTGATTGTTATATTATCTTTATTCAATACCCAAATGGTATCCCTTAGGGAGTTGATGATCTCCTGTGAATGCTGTTGCAGATTTTGAAGAGACCTATTATTCTTTTCAAAACCGGAATCAGTGATTTTTTCAATATCAGCCCTGATGGCTGATGCATACGCACCTATATTGTCGTGAAGGTCGGAAGCGATCCTTTTGCGTTCATGTTCCTCTGCATCAATAATGGACTGCGCGGCAATTCTTTTTTCTTCAGTGAGCGCCACCTGCATTTTAATCTGTTGTTTACGCCGGTAATTTTTAAAGCCAAGCCAAACGATAATACTGGCCAGCAGGGCAACTAGGGCAGATCCGAAAAGCCAGTAATTCTTTTCCGTGATGGCCAGTTTCTGTTTGATGATCGTACTCTCTTTTTTCTGCACCTCGTATTTGGTTTGTAATTCTGCTATGGCATGGGCAGAGTTGGCCTGATAAAAAGCATCTTTTGCAGTAATGATCCTTTCCAGGGTTTGCTCATAATTTTTATTATCTCCCTTTAATTGGTAACATTTTGCCAAAGTTTGATAGTAAGAAATTCTCATGGGGTCAGCTTCATTATCCTTTGCATTATTTAATAGCAACCCATCAGTGATTAATTTAATAGCTTTGTCTGTGTTTCCCGAGCGCATATAAATACCTGCAACGGCAAGTTGTTCATTTGACATGGTTAGTTTGCCTTCAGTTTTCTCCCTGATTGCGATACACTCAAGCATTGTTTTCTCAGCCTCCGTATATTCTTTTTTTTCTTTGTAAATATTGGCTTTTATCCGTAAGGCATTCGCTAAAAAAAATAAATTCTCAGTTTGTTGGCAAAGCGGAATTGCTTTATCAATATAATAGGAGGCGGAATCAGTTTGCTGTACCCAACGATAGGTTTCTGCGAGATTGATATACAATACAATAGCTGAGGAATAAAACTTTGTATCATTATTAATAAAAGATAAGCCTTTGAAGTACCATTTAAATGCATCGGGCACATGATCCAGATTGTAATTGATTACACCTAATGTGCTCATGTTCTTCGATAATACCAATGAATCATGATATATTTCTGCCTCATCAATGATGGTATATAGTTCTGATAGCGCATCTTTATAATTGGATGCATCGCCAAGGCAATCCACTTTTAATGCAGCGAGAGTAAAATACATACTTCTGGTTACCGGATCCTTTACAGTATTATTCCGGAGCCCTTCATCCACCAACACCGTTGCACTATCAATTTCACCCAGCCGTAAATAAGTATTGATAAGGATCAGCATTACAGCCGAATGCTCAAATTTGGAGTCATTTTTAAACTCCAGTTTTTTTGCTAATTGGGCATATTGATACAGAGAGTCTTTGTTAATACTCTGATGGTATTTGCATAGGTCAATGAGTAAATGTAGTTTTTTGCCAGGGTCAGCTTCAGCCCATAATTGCTTTTTTAAGCTGTCAATAGTAGTGGTTTGGCCCGGACAAAAAGAAGGGATTACAGTAAAAAAACAAATTACCCATATAAAAATTGCTGTTCTCTTCATGAATGAGGTGACGATTTTATACTAAATGTATCTAATATATCATTCTCTTGCAATCATTTCTTCCATATACTACAAATTGAGTATAGGTTTTGAGTGTGTCTATGACCATTTTTGTTACCTCTATTAATTTCCAATTCCGCTGAATTCCATATATACTACTGTGAAATAACTGACAAAGGGGTTTAATCTCAAAATACAAAGAATGAAATGTAAAGCTATACTTATTGGAGCCTTCCTTTTGCTGGCTGGCAAAACTGAACTGTTGGCTCAAATGAAAAGGGTGTTGATCAACAAACATCCTGTTCGTACCATGCTTAAAAATCATCAAACCCCTAATCCTAATAATGTTTCATCTTGTACTGTTGATACCATTTTTTTAACCAGTCAGGCCCAGATTGATAATTTCGTTACCCAATATCCCACCTGTACCGCCCCCCAGTATTTATTCATTGACGGAACAGGAGCAAGCCCGGCCATTACCAACCTGAATGGCCTTAGCAGCCTGAGTCAGGTGACAAAAAAATTATCCATCACCCACACTTCACTGACCAGTATTACGGGGCTAAATAATCTCGCCCTAATTGATACGCTGGACCTTGAACACAATCCCTTAATGTTTGAATTAGGAATATACAATCTTGATTCTTTGGGGGCAATCAATTTTATAGATCTGCCGGTATTTGCAAATATGGACAATTTGAGTTTCCACTTTACAAATATGACCAATATCAATATTGATTCTACGGCCCTTGCCAATTTAAATGGGCTTAATAATATTCAAAATATTACCAACGGATTATTTATTGCACATACACCCCTTACCAGTTTAAGTGGTATGGCAAATCTTACTACTATGGGTGGCTGGATCAGCATCACTGATGATGCTGCCCTAACATCAATTGGCCTGCATAACCTTACCGCATGCAATGGTTTTCTATTTTGGGGGCTACCTAATTTAACCAGTCTGGAAGATATCAGTCATCATCTGATCAATACCAATATCAGCACATTCTGGATGCTCAATACTGGGATAACTGATTTATCAGGACTTGACAGTCTTAGTTCTCTTCCGAATTTTTATTTATGGAGCAATCCAAACCTGATCTCTTTACATGGACTTGAAAAATTGCAGGGGAATGTGACTGGTGGATTTTCAATTCATGACAATCCGGTATTAACAAATATATCAGCCTTAAGCGGGGTTACTGATATAGATAATGCTTCACTTGAGATTGATGAAAATCCATTATTAGGCAACTTGGTTGGATTGGGTAATATCATTAATATCGGCGGTGGTTTATGGATCAACGGGAATGCAATTTTACCCAGTTTAAGCGACTTGAATAGTAACCTTATCATTCATAATAATCTTATAAATGGTAATCATCTTGATTCTGTAAGAATAAGTAACAATCCTTTGCTGGCACTTTGTTCTTTTGCACCGATCTGTAATTATCTGGGTAATGGGGGCTCGGCTGAAATTGGAAATAATGCACCCGGTTGCACTTCCATTGCAGAGATCATTGCTATTTGCACCAACAATTGCCCCGCGGGTAATGAAAAAACCTGGAATGGCAATACCAGCAGTGATTGGTTCGATCCCAGCAATTGGACTCCGGCAGGAGTACCCGCCAGCTGTACCAAAGTAACCATTCCCGCCCAGGGCGATGTGCTTAATAGTCCAGACGCATCTGGTGATATTAATATTGGCGGTTTAGTAATGGTAAGTGATGCTTATTTGTATTTGAATAATTACAACCTGAATGTCACTAAAACACTGCTAATAGACAATGCAGTTATTTTCAATGCGAATAACATCACTGCCACCAGGGTTTATAATCCATCAGTACATAGTAGCTATCTGCATGGAAATTTTACCTGTCAGAATTATGGCGGCCTCTCTGAGTTTTTTCAAAATACGATTTATGGCAATACTGTTTTAAGTGACAGCACCGGAAGGATAGCACAGAGCAGTATTATTTTCAATACATTCCTGGGGAATTTAACCGTGGTCTGCAACAGTGATTATGGGCAAATGTACCTGAGCAATGCATCACCCTTACACGATTATGTAGATGGAAATCTTACTATAATCAACAATTCTCTTGGGGGCATTTCGGTAGGGTTGGGTGGCGAAAATGCCCTGCAACTGAATGGTAATTTTATTGTGCACGCTAATAGTGGTGAAGTGGATATCACCAATTTGAATTTCGTTGGTCCCAATCAGGCACATATCACCCAAACAGGCACAGTTCCAATTAATATTGAAAATTTATGGCTGCAAAAAAGCGGAGGGGGTAGCCTTGTCCTTGATCAGAATGTAAATATTACCAACAGCGTCAATTTTGTTGAAGCCAATAATATTATATATACCGCATCAGACAAATTATTGGTCATGCAAAACGGCACAGCGGCCTGGACAGTGAGTGGAAGTTTTGTTGTTGGACCAGTAAAAAAAATAGGAGCTGAAAGTTTTACCTTTCCCATAGGCAGTTATGAAAATGGTGCTTTTTGGTTTGCCCCGTTAACCATCGCTGCACCCGGATGGATCACTGACGAATATACTGCGCAATATTTTCATCATAGCCCCGGGAACGAAGGATATGATACTTCATTGTATTCGCCAGGCTTTGGTGGTATTTCCGGAAAAGAATATTGGAACCTTATCCGTAATAACGGAAGTTCAGACCTTGGCGTAACGCTTAGCTATGATAGTGCAAGAAGCGGGATTGCCTATTTGTTAAACGATATGCAAGTAGCAGGCTGGAATGGAAGTTTGTGGAGAAGCTGGGGTCATGGAAGTTATACAGGTAATATCGTGTCAGGAACGTTGAGTTCGGATATTCCGATTACAAGTTATGGCCCCTTAACACTTTCATTTAAGCCGGTGCGTAAACCCATTATCACTGTGGGGAATGTAGATTCAATTCCATGTGCCGGTACCTATTTCAATGTGCCGTTTAGTGTGGATACATCTATGATCGCCGGTAATATATTTAAAGTAGAAATTTCCGACAGCTTAGGTGTTTTTAGTATGGCAAGTAATATTGTATTGGGTACAAAAGCCTCTATAGCATCTGATTCTATCCTTGCCTATATGCCATATAGCCTAAACTTTGGAAGCCATTATAAACTAAGGGTAGTAGGTAGTTTACCAAGAGACACGAGTATTAATTTAAAAACAGTTATTCCAAGCAGGATCCCGCAACAAACATTTAATATCATAGGACCGGTGCCAGCATGTATTGGAAATGGAATTCAAAAATATTACCCGAGTATTCATGAACCCAATACTGTTTATACATGGACCCTGTCGGGAGGCGGATCATTTACCACAAATGGAGATACGGCCTTGGTAACCTGGACAACAACTGGTACTTACAATCTTACCTGTAAAAGTTCCAATCATTGTGGCAATGGGCCTCAAAAAGTACAAACTGTTTTGGTAAATCCTCCGGCACCTGCAGCTACCCCGGTTATTAATAATACCGGGAGATGGTTATTCTCATCTCAGGTACCTGCTTTATCAGGATATCAATGGTACAGGAATTCAATATTGATATCAGGTGCCATTAATACATCTTACTATGCATCCTTGGCAGGTGATTACACGGTTATATTTAAAAATTATTGTGGATCAGGACCGATATCGAATACGATCTCGTTTACAGCTAATTCTATTCCTCAGACCATCAATTTTCCTGCTATTGTAAATATGACCTATGGGGATGCGGCATTTGTTCCCAATGCAACGGCAACATCCGGCTTGCCTGTTTCATTTATAATCATGAGTGGTCCTGCAACCATCAATGCTCAAACAAATCTATTGTCGATTACCGGAACAGGTCTAGTTACTGTTAAGGCATATCAATTTGGCGATAATGTATATGATACTGCTGTGCCGGTTATCAGGAGCTTTACTGTGAACAAGGCAACTCAAACCATTAGCTTTCCGGCAATAGCCGATCAGGATATCAGTAACCATACTGTTACGCTAACGGCATCTTCCACATCGGCACTAAGCATCAGTTATCATATTGTTTCCGGTCCAGCAACCGTGTCCGGAGATCTTTTGACCCTTACCGGTTTGGGCACAGTTTCTGTGATGGCTTCGCAAGCGGGCGATACTAATTATCTCCCCGCAACATCCGTCACCAGAAATTTTTGTACCCATGTATCTGCTTTGGATCCTATTACAGGATATTCAATGCTGTGTCCGGCCGTGGCAACATACACAGTTAATAATATTTCAGGCGCAACCTATTTGTGGAGAATTGTTGGCGGCAGCACCTTGCCTTCTACCACTAATATTGCTAACGTAAACTGGATAACCCCGGGAACTTATTCTTTATTGGTATCAGCAAGCGGCAGTTGTGGAGCCAATAGCGCAACCGATACACTGGTAGTGCAGGTGATCAGTAGTGTTCAACCAGACTCAGTGCAAAATATGTTACCTCCAAACGGAGCTATCAATCAGCAATTACCGCTTACCCTTTCCTGGGTGCCGGCTCAACCTAGTTTATTTTATAGTTTTGATCTTTATGTTTGGCGAGCCGACTTACCACAACCTGCTACTCCATACGCAGCCGGGTTAACCACGGTGAATTATACTTTACCGGTAAGCAGTGGACTACTATCTAACCAGGCTTATAAATGGATGGTGGTTTCGCACAATGGTTCTTGTACACTGATCAATACCGGGCCAATTCAGCAATTCACTTTAATCCCCTTGCCCGACCTTATCGTGCAGAATGTACAAGCGCCGGCAACTGCATTTTCAGGACAAACTATTTCAATTAACTGGACTGTTAGCAACGGGGGTCCTGGGAATACCACTACCAACCAGAGCTGGACTGATGCAGTGTTCCTTACATTCGACAGTATCCCTAATTTTTCAATATCGCCACAAACAAATCCTGCCATTTGGGGGCAATCTGATTATCCATCCAGGCCATTGTTGGTTGCTACAAAACCTAATGTAAGTGCATTGAATGCAGGCCAGCAATATACTAATTCAGTGAGCTTCACCTTGCCATTGAATTACAGCCTGCCTTTGTATGCCTATGTAATTACAAATTACCCGGCAGGCACGAATGCACCACAACAGGTTACCAAAGTAAATGATACGGCAAGAACACTTCAACCTATCGTAATTACTTTGTCACCTACACCAGATCTACGAGTGGATACAGTGTTCACGCCTTCAACAACTTTTTCAGGAAGTACGATCAATCTTACTTACAAAGTGAAAAATTATGGAGTGCTTACGCCCATAGGGGCTGTATGGACAGATAAGGTCTATATTTCTCAAAGTCAGTTGTTTAATATCAATACAGCCATTCCCGTAAAATTGCCTAAAAATAACGACACGTATTATGCCAATGCAACAGATGCAGCAATTACGAATACCAACCAGTTACTGCCCGATAGCGTATACACCCGCAGTGTACAAGTGGTAGTACCCAATTATATTTTAGGAACTTATTTTATATATGTGTTTGCCAATGCAACCCAAACTTTGTATGAAGGGTCATTAAATAATAATAATGGCAATTACAGCCAGATGCAGGTCTTCCTTACACCAACCCCACATTTAAAAGTTAGTTCATTAACCGTGCCGGTAGCTGCTGCCAGCACCACTCAACCTATTGGTGTGAGCTGGAATATCAGTAATGCAGGTTTTAATGATAATATTGAAAGGAACAAAGGGCATTATTTTGTGTTAAATGGAACCTGTACATTACCTGGTCAGGCTATACAAGGATCAGCGATACGTGACAGTGTAAATTTTGGTTCAAGCTTTTGGATCGATAGGGTTTATTTAAGCACCGACTCCACAGGGTTGAATACCAGCAATGCCAGGCAGGTAAATGAAACTACCCAGGGCGTATTATATTCAGGATTGAATATGCCGGATTCTACACTATCCAGCCTTTGCCAGCCAATGGGAACAAATCCGGCCCAGTTTAACTTGAATACATTTAATGTAATAAAGCCAGGCTCCAATCATCCAAGGTCAGGAAGCTTTAATATTCCTTCAGACCTTTCACCCGGTAATTATTATGTGTATGTATTGGCCAATGCCGGCAAACATGTATATGAATATCCCGGCAGTCCTGAAACAAGAAGAAGCACATTGCCCATTAGCATTCAACGCCCCGATGTTATCGTGTCAAATATAACTGCACCTGCAAATGCAATGGGGGGACAATCCATCACCATCCATTACAGCATTTTGAATAATGGTCCGGGCGTGGTATTTAATCATGTAAGAAGGGATAAGATCTATGTAAGTACATCGGCAGTATTTAATGGAACTGCACAATTGATAGATTCTTTAGGCTATACAGAAGATCTGCCAGTAGGTCTGGAACAGCAACATACATTTAATTATACATTCCCGGTATCCACATCAGGCACAAGATATTTCTATGTTCATACCAATTATGACAGTGCTTTCAAAGAAATCAATTCAAATAATAATATCAGTACGGCAGCAGCCACTATTGTTACTCCTGCTGCGCCGGTTGATCTGGTTGTTTCAAACATCCATATAGCTGATACGGTGTTTGCTGTTTTCCCAACATCTATTAAATACACGGTATCCAACAATGGAACTGCTGCTACTGCAGGTACTTGGAGGGATAGTATTTATATCAGTTGCAGTCCAACCTTTGATCCGGCTACCAGCTATTATATCGCTAAAAGAAGTCATAGTGAAATTGTGTCTGCTGGAAATAGCTACACAGATTCATTTAATGTAAATATGAATTTTGCATTTAACATCAACAATTGTTTCCCGAAAATAAATATCAATACTGCCTATTTCTATATAAAAACAAATGCGGATGCTGTATTGTATGAAGGAAGTAACGGAAATAATAATGTAACCGGAAGCGGAAGCAGGGTGTTGATTAATCCATCGGTAGATCATATTGTAACAACAGTGACCGGGCCTGATACTGCCATTGTTGCCCGCCCATACCCCGTGGGGTGGACCGTTAAGAATATTGGATATAATCCAGGTTTGGAATATTATTCCGGATGGCTCGATGCTATTTTCTTTTCTGTGGATTCTGTATTTAATAGTAATGCTATAGTAGCTGCCGGTTATTTTGAAGCTACTCCCTTGAGCACAAATCAGGTTTACAGCGATACTAGGAATACGATTCCACCCAATATGCCAACCGGCGATTATTATCTCTTTGCCAAAACAAATTATGCTCCATCATATGGAATACGCGATGAAATTCAAGTGAACAACAATGACAACTTAGTACGCAATGGGGTTGGGGCTGCTAAAAAAATTCATGTAATCCAGCCATTGCTGCCTGACCTTACCGACAGTATATTATCCGCCCCTGCAGTATTGGCTGTTGGTCAGCCTTTGACCATCATAAACAGGGTTACCAATGTAGGAACTGGTGTCACCTACCCGTCTAATTGGAGCGATGATGTATGGATATCTACAGATTTTATTCCTGGTAATGGAGGTGATATATTGATATCCGGTAAAAATCATGCAGGGGCGTTACAGCCCGGGCAGTATTATGATGATACGGCTACCGCCAACCTGCCATTAACCATTGCACCGGGTAATTATGTTTTAATAAGCCGTGTAAATACTTCGCGTAATGTATTCGAAAGTAATATCAATAATAACCTCGCCTTTAAATATATAACCATCTATAGTCCGGCACCTGCTGACCTGATCGTGGAGAATATCATGAAGCCGGATACCGTACTCCTGGGTTATACGCTTGATACGGCCAGGTGGGTCATCAGCAATATTTCTCCAAATCAAGCTTCAGGTGTTTCTGCTGATGGGATATATTTATCCAAGAACAGTACACTGGATTCAACCGCTGTATTACTAGGCATAAAAAATAAGGTCATCAATATGGGGCCATTGGCTTCTGATACCATCAGCCTGATGCCCATGGTGAATAATGTAATCGAAGGCAATTATAAGGTGATGGTTAAAACAGACCTGCTCAATAATATTGTAGAAAGCAATAAGGACAATAATACCGGAATAGCATCCACCCAACTCTATGTAAAAGTAAAAGAGTTGCCAATGAATGTGCTAACGTTCAATACGCTTTACAATATCAGCAGGTTCTATAAACTGGTGATACCCGATTCGTTGAGTGGTGCCACCATATTGGTCACCCTTAGATCCGGCGATTCACTTACCATGAAGAACCAGCTCTTTATCGGCAATGGTTATGTTCCTTCAGCGGCTCATTTTGATTATACTTACAGCACACCCAACTATGGCAACCAGAATATTGTGATGGCATCTGTTACGGCTGGTGTTTACTATATAACCATCCGTTGCGTATCGGCCATTCCGGTTGTACAAAATATCAATTTAAAAGCAGAGAAATTACCTTTTAAAATTTTGAATGTACAATCTTCTTCCGGTGGTAATTCGGGTAACGTGACCATTAAAATAGAGGGTTCCTTATTTGCCAGTAACATGACGGCAAAAATCAGTAAGCCGGGGACTGTAATTGATGCTGCTGCCGTGTACTTCATTAATAGCACAACCGTTTTTGCAACATTTAATTTACAGGGTAAGCCATTGGGTATCTATGATGTTACTTTAACCAAAGCTGACAGCAGTATAGCGATATTGACAAACGGATTTTCAGTGGTAACGCCAAATAATGGCGGATTAAACACAGGTGGTGGAGTGAATACCGGCCCAGGTAATGGTGGTGCACCAGGCTGTGCCCCTGGAGCAGCCAGTGGTTTAAATTCACAACTGGTTACAGAAATAGTAGCCCCCGAAAAAGTGCTGATCGGTTGGCCTTTTGTAATACAGATCAATTACCATAACCCAACGAATGTGGATATTCCTGCACAAACAAGGACCTTATTCAGCGATCATAATGTGTTGATGTCGTTCACGCCTGCAGGCGTTGCAACGGGTACCACTTCATTGTATTTGGAATTGACCGAACAAGATGGTCCCCCGGGTATCATACGTGCCGGCGGCTCCGGTTCAATATTGATCTATTCAAAGATGTATGTTGGTTTACAAAGAAATACAGTTATTCATTTTAACCTGAAATAAAGGCATTAACAATAAAAAGATATAGTACATGTACTTTCTTATAAATAAAAACAGGATGGGTATAAATAAAATAATCTGTAAGCTATTACTGCCGGTGCTGATGGGGCTTTTAGTAAATACAACCCGGGCGCAAAATATAAATATGCCTAACAAAAACGGTCCGATGGGTACACAGGTAAATACGTTAACAGGCAATTTGAATATACCGCGCAATGATCTGTTCATTCCGGGCAGGGGCTTTAATTTTGCTGTTACGTTCTATTACAACAGCTATAATTTTGAACAAAACGCGGGCTTTGGAAATGGCTGGGGATTTGGTTACGACATTAAATATAAAAATGACACAGCCAACAGCAAAACGATTATTTGGGGCGATGGCAGAGAAGATAATTACACCCTATTAGCAGGTATTAATTATAAGTCGCCCAAAGGTTATTTCGATACGCTAACACAGTACCAGCCAAATAAATATGTGCTATCAATACTGGATGGCACCAAATATTATTTTGATAATAGTACACATAGAAAAATTACCAAAATGCAGGAGCGCGATGGTAATTATATCAACTTTAATTATACAGACAGCTTACTTACTTCTGTAGTTAATACAGCAGGTCAAATCATTTCGTTTATCTATAATGCTACAGGTAAATTGGCCACTGTGGTTGATGCCATTACCGCCCCAACACGAACATGGGCTTATACTTATGATGCAAGCGGCAACCTGAAGCAGGTAACAGACCCATTGGGTGGCACACGTAAATACACCTACCTCATAAACGGCCCTGTGAAAACTATGAGCGATAAAAACAACAATATGATCGACATAATCTATTATCCGGATTATTCAATCAGTGAAATTATCGGTTGTAACAAACGCCAGAGTTATTCTTACGATACCACTGTAAATAAAACGATAGTAACTGATTATGTTCCCACAGGCAGCAACCAGGTAACCACCTATGGGTATAGTAAAATTAACGGTCAGCGCTGGTTAACATCCCTTACCGCCAATTGCTGTGGCTACAACATGACATTTGAATATGACGCCAACGGAAACAAAGTAAAACAAACAGATGCCAATGGCAATATATCCACTTATACTTATGATGGAAGAGGCAATATGCTTACCATCAAAAATGCATTAAACGAAACAATAGCCTATACGTATTCTACTGATTTTAATAATGTTACCACTTTTACCAATGCCAAAGGTTTTGTAACAACTTTGGTGTATAACAGCAATGGTAACCTTATTCAAATAATAGAACCTGGCAATTTAATTTCCACTGCTGCCTATAATAGCAATGGAGATATTGTAAGTAGCATTGATCCTCTGGGAAATACATTTACTTACAATTACGATACTAATGGGAACCCAGTAAGCGTTACCGGACCCAACGGATACCACGCTAGCCTCGGTATAGATGCCCGGGGTAATTTGCTTTCATTTACTGATGCCCTTGGCAATACAAGCAATATAGAGTATGATATTTTAGACCGCCTGAAAAAAATAACAGATCCCATAAATAATAATGTACAGCTTACTTATGATGCTGAAAGTAACATCACGTCGGTTAAAGACCAAAATAACGAAACATTCCAACTTAATTATGACGCATCAAACCGGCTGGTAAAATATACTGATGCCATCAATAACAAAAGCTATTTGAGTTACGATGCCATGGACAACCCAATTTCTATAAAAAATGCCGGGGGGTATACTACTGAATTTACTTACGATACCAGGAACAGGTTAAGCGCAGCAAAAGATGCATTGCAAAACAACAGTGCCATAAGTTATGATGGTAATGGAAATATTCTCGCTATACATTTCCCCAATGGTCAGCAGCTTTTCTATGCTTACGACCAGTTGAACAGGGTTATTGCGGTAAGCGATTTAAGAGGCCCTATAGCCAGTCTTGGTTACGATAAAAATAGTAATATAACCAGCTATACCAACGGTACAGGTGCAATTTCAACTGCATCTTACGACAGTTTAAACCGCGTTAAACAAATTACCGACCCCTTGGGAAATTCTGCTATGCTCTTGTATGATCAAAATAGCAATATTGTATCTGTTACCGATCGTAATGGTTTCATTAAAACCTATACGTATGACAGCCTGAACAGGATAAAAACCTATACAGATCATAATGGTTCTGTTATTGCAGCAAATTATGATGCCATTGGAAATATAGTGAGTGTGAGGGACCAGAATAATAATTCAACAAATTATACATACGACAACCTCAACCGGTTAAATAAAATCACTTACCCCGATGGGAAATTCATACAATACACTTATGACAGCAGGAACAATATCACAGCAAAGCAGCTGACTGATGGCACTGCCATCAACTTTGGATACGATTCTCTTAGCCGTATACGCACTAAAACTTTGCCAGATGGAAATACCTTTACCTATAGTTATGATGCTCTGGACAGGGTAATAACGGCGAGCAACAATATCGGAACTGTTTACATAACCTATGATGTACTGGACAGGGTAACTTCAGAAACATTTAATGGAAAGCTGATCCGGTATAATTATGATATTGCCGGGCGCACACAAACCATTATTTATCCGGATAGTACAACCATTACCAAATCGTTTGATACCCGTAATCGGTTAATTGGGATTGCCATAGGCAATACTAACGTCGTGGCTTATCAATATAATAATGCCAACCAGGTTACCACTAAAACATTTGCCAACGGGGTTGTTACCAACTTGCAGTATGATTTTGCCAACCGGCTCAGTAATATTTCAACTGCAGGTGGAAGTATACAAAACATTTTTTTCTCGTATGATAAGGAACGAAATAAAACATCCATTAACCGTGTAAACAACCCATCTTCATCCGAGCAGTTTAGCTATGATAATGGCTACCGCATTACCAATTATAAGAGAGGGGTAATTGGCGGTACGCCAATCATACAAAATACCTACAGCTTTGATGCGGTTGGTAACCGGACCAATGCCAATCTGAATGGTACCAATACTGTTTATTCACACAATAACCTTAACCAACTTACCAACAGCAATAACGGAACTCAGAATATAAACTTTACGTATGACAATAATGGCAACCTGACTTATGACGGCACTTTTTATAAAACCTACGATGCAGAAGGAAGACTGCTGAGAGATTCTGCATCGGCATCAAATAAATTAAGTTATCAATACGATGTATTGGAAAGAAGGGTACAAAAAAACAGTAATGGCACTTTATTTAATTACACATTCTCTGGGTTATCGCAAATTGAAGAAAGAGATGCAGGAGACCAAATTATAAACAAAACTATTTTTGCAGATTTTATTACTCCGATTGTAAACGAAAAAAATGGTTCAAATTATTATTATCATCAAAATGAATTAAATAGTGTTGAAGCAATTAGTAATGCCGCAGGCAGAACCATGGAGAAATACGACTACGATGTCTACGGCAAACAAAATATCTATGATTCATTAGGTAGTATTTTACCCGGAAGTATTACCGGAAATCATTTTGGCTTCACCGGGCAGGTGTATGATAGTGTAACAGCTTCCAATAAATTTTTATTTAGAGAGTATAATCCCACAACAGGCAATTTTAATGAAAGGGATCTGATCGGATATGGAGATGGAATGGGGATGTATCAATACACACATAATAATCCGGCGAATGGAATTGATTTATTGGGGCTAGAGTGCGAGCCTGCTCCTCCTCAAAATAACTTGGCAGATCAGATTGTAAATTTAAACAATTCAGATGCCCAATCAGTGCTAAGTAATGGATTGTCAAATATAAATTCAATTACCAGTGTTTTAGCATCAAATAAGGCAGTAAGTAATATGTGGAAATACAATGAAGCAGCTTACCAATTCAGTCGTACAAATTTTATGAACGCCAAGAATGCAGGCAAAGTGAATGATATGATTTCAAATCTGAAATCATTGAAAAAAGCAACTAATGTGGTGAATAATAATCCACTTTTGAAAGCATTAAACGGTAATTTGATTGGTGGCCTCTTAGCCCCTGTAAATATTTTAAGTGCTGCAGGTGCAACAATAGATACTTATAATAATTGGGGTAGTATGAATGCAGGACAAAAAGTTGATGCCTCCATCGGCCTTGGTGGCAGTTATGCTTTTGCAGGTGGCAGCACTGCTCAAATTGTAAATGGAATAAATGCTTTGAGGACTGGAAGTACTTTTGCTAGTGGTTTTGGAACTACACTTACCGCCACTGCTGGTGGAACATTACTTGTTGCAGCTAGTGGAGGGATAGCTATTGAACAACTTGTAAACGTAGGAGCAAAAAAATTTACCGGAGGTAAAAGTCTATCTGATGTAGGGTATGAATATGAAATTCCTGTATTTTCCGGTGTCTCAAGAGTACTCAATGGGGGCAACTATAATGACCCAATTATGCAACCCCCATCCCAAGACAACCATTGGAAACCACAGCCAGTGAAAGACTGCCCCCAAAATGGCACCCCCGGTGGTACAAAAATAAAACCACATTGGGAATATTTGCCAAATGGTGATTCGGTAATAGCCATCGGCCCTAAAGATCCTAACCAGATCATTGGCCCCGACGGGCAGCCGGATAAACACTGGGTTAGTGTAAATGACAGGCTGCCGTATACCATCCTGTACGAAAATGATAAAACTGCAAGTGCACCGGCTAAGTTCGTTCGCGTTACATCAGCCATTGAACCAAAGCAGGATGCTGCTACATTCCAGTTGGGTAGTTTTGGATTCAATGATCAATCATTTAATGTACCATCGGGTTCTGCATCTTACTATCAACGATTGGATTGCCGCGACTCATTAGGATTATATATCGATATTACTGCCGGGTACGACCAGGTGCGGAACATTGCCTTTTGGGAATTTCAATCGATCGATCCAATAAGCCTGCTGCCACCATCCGATCCATTGAAGGGATTCTTATTGTTGCAAGACAGCACTAAGCCCATGCACGGGCACGGGTTTGTGAACTTCAGTATTAAGCCAAAACAAACAGCACTGACACTGGATTCTATTGATGCAAGCGCTGCCATCGTATTTGATTTCAATGACACGATCCCCACGAATATTGCAAAAAATACCATTGATGCATTTGCGCCAACCAGTCACATGACTGCCATGACATCAACCATCAATAACCCCATCACACTGAGTTGGACCGGTACTGACGATGCAGGAGGTTGCGGAATAGATTTCTACAGCATTTATGTATCCAATGACCATGTCAATTACAGTTTGCTTATACCAAGGATCAGCCGTAATGATACTACACTAAGCTTGCCACCCGATTCAAATTATTGTTTCTTTGTGTTGGCAACAGACAGGGTAGGGAATAAGGAAGTATTGAGGCCCGGTGAGATCCAATGTACAAATATCGGCGCACCATTGCCAATAACCTGGCTATACTTCAGGGGTAAAACCGTGGCAAAAGATAATATACTGGATTGGGCAACCTTAAATGAACAAAACAGCAAACAGTTTGATGTGGAGCGTTCGCTAAATGCCATTTCGTTTAACCGTATCGGTATAGTACTTGCAGCGGGTACCAGTAGTCAAACCAATACCTATCAATATAAGGATTTAGGTATTGACAAGCTTAACAGTAATGTTATGTTCTACCGGCTGAAACAGATTGACTTGAATGGAAATTTTAAATACAGCAATATTGTACGACTGAATTATAATACCGTAACTGGAAATAATTCCATTGTATACCCTAACCCAACAATAGACCAAGTTACCCTATTGGTGGGCGATAAGGCATTGGTTGGTACAACAGCTGTGTTATACGATATGAATGGCAGGCTCCTTGAAACTATAAAGATCACTGCAAGCAGTCAGTCTGTTAATTTGGGTAAATACGTGAATGGCTCCTATGTTTTGAAGCTCAGTAATAACGAGGTATTTAAAATTATAAAACAATAACCGGAAACAAAGGTCAGTTAAATGAATACTTTGGTCTTTATCCTTTGTTCACAGGGGGTTGGCAGTGAGGGGAACTCCCCACGCATATATAAATTGAGCAGTGGAACTAAAAGGGATAGGATGTGCATGTGATACATTGGAACTTGTTGTCCCGTTAGCGAAACACACTCGAAACATATAAAACAGCAAACATGATTGGAAATTTAGCCGGGTTGATATTGCCGTTAACTGTGGGGAGTGCAAAGCAATAACTTGTATGGTATTGCCTGGAAATTCTAGTAACTGATCAGACACGCATGCGGTGCAAATGCAACATTATACTAACTTATATAGTCGCTTGGTTCAAGGTATCCTGACCCTACGGGGTGTCAGGTTTTTTATAAGTAAACAGAGTGTAATAGAAGCTTAAGTTCATCCATATAAAGGTTTGACCTTTGCCCGATACGCTCCACATTACCGGTGTACGTCAAATTTTTGAACTGTACACCGGTTTTTTGTTTGCCCAAACCCTTTTTTATTGAGGCAGTTCTACATTTATACGTTGATATGATTGATGAAAGTTTTGATCTCCGGATTGGCGATAATTGAAATTGCCCTATTTTTCAAATAGTAAACATCCATGAAGACAGGTAGATTACATCCTTATCCTTGCATGGCTATAGTAATGCATTAAAAAACTGCCAACTGGCGGGCATTCCAGTTTGAGCTTTTATAAAGCGCAAAATACTCAGGATTTACTAAATTCGTCGGTAACTTTAAATGTTTATCCAGATTCCCGCACCTGCCTGGCAGTCCCAATGGACTTTTTCCTGCAGCTGCTCCAAGTATGTGCACATCGGAACTGCAATGGATGTAGATTTTAAGGTGACAAATTATTTGACTTATTCATTAATGTGTAACAATACCAGTACCGCTGAAATAAATTTGTAAAAGCAGCCTTGTAAATAAAAAGCCAATGAACACAGGTGTTATTAATAATTATGCCAGGCTCAAACCATCTTTATTTTATTTACCCATATTGCTGCTGATTGCAATGGTTTTATGGCTGTATAGCCGGGATGCTTTATCTGCTGATAAATATATACAGGTACAAAAGGATGCTTTCTTTTTTATTAATTATCACCTGGGTCAGTTTCCAAAAACCATCTATAATCTTACCCAAATAGGAGATGCTTCCGTTTTCCTGGCATTTTTAAGCATTTTCATTCTCTATGCCCCCAAAATGTGGGAGGCTTTACTATCGGCCTCGCTACTGTCGCTTATATTTTCCAATGTATTAAAAAATATATTTGGCGTGGCAAGACCGGCCGTGGTGTTTGATAACAATAGTTTTATTATCATCGGGAACAAAGCCGTAGGGCAGGCCAGTTTGCCGTCAGGGCACTCCATTACCGTGTTCACAACACTTACCGTTTTGATGTTTGCATTTATGCCCGAAAAGCTGCAATACAAAATTTTATGGGTTTCTTTCATCATCATTACCG
>Ga0194060_10001088_pt1 | contig 19625 bp, 24 predicted proteins | sample SepL225m_MetaG_FD_163427 | JGI IMG/M metagenome (GOLD analysis project Ga0194060, IMG submission 163427) | Anoxic zone freshwater microbial communities from boreal shield lake in IISD Experimental Lakes Area, Ontario, Canada - Sep2016-L222-5m | ecosystem: Environmental > Aquatic > Freshwater >... | reverse complement strand
CCCTCATTCTCGCGTTTGCCGGACTCCAACGGTTCGGACTCGTGAACCTAATCCCGGGAGGAACCGTGAGCTACGCGACTCCGCTCTTCGTCGGAATCGTCGCCTCGCTTTCGAGTTGCCTCGCGGTGGTGGGCGGGCTCGTGCTCACTCTGTCCGCGACGTTCGCGAAATCGGGAAGCACCGTGCGTCCGATCGCGACGTTTCATATCGCGAGGATCGTCTCGTTCTTCGTCTTGGGAGGAGCGATCGGCGCACTCGGTTCCGCGTTCCGGCTGGGGACGACCGCGACGCTCGTGGTCCAAATTGTCCTCGCGGCGGTCATGCTCGTCCTCGGCGTCAATCTCCTCGATCTGCTTGCAAGCGCAAAGAGGTTCCAGCCGTCGATGCCGAAGTTCGTCTCCGCCCGCGTCGTCCGTGCGTCCAAACTGACGAACGGTTTCGTCCCGGCCCTCGTTGGCGCGCTGACCTTCTTCCTTCCGTGTGGATTCACGCAGTCGATGCAGCTATACGCGCTTTCGACCGGATCGTTCCTGGCGGGCGCGCTCACCATGCTCGCGTTCTCGATCGGAACCTTTCCGGTCCTGGCGCTTGTAAGTTTCGGCTCGTTCAAGCTGGAAAAGAGCGCACGGAAGGGAATCTTCCTGCGAGCCGCGGGAATCCTCGTCATCGCGTTCGCCATCTTTAACCTGACGAACGCGCTTGTGGCAGCCGGATACATTCAGCCGATATTCAATATCTAGAATCGAATACAATATGTCGTCAAACCCATTTCTCTACATCGTCATCGGGATCGTATTGATCGGAGGGTTCGTTCTGCTCAGCGGAGGAGGGAAGTCAACGACGGTTGCCTCGACGTCCGGCGCGTCGGCCGGTTCGAACGTCGAGATCGTCGACGGAACGCAAATCGTGACGATCGAGGCGAAGGGTGGGTATACGCCGGGATCGAGCGTCGCAAAGGCCGGAATCCCTACGATCCTTCGGTTCGTGACGAGCGGCGCCTACGATTGCTCATCGAGCGTCGTCATCCCAAGCCGCAAGATCGCGCAGGACCTTCCCGCGACCGGAACGACTGACATCGACGTCGGCACGCTCGCGCCGGGAACGCTGAGCGGCACGTGCTCGATGGGGATGTACCGGTTCAGCGTGGAGGCGAAGTCGTGATCCCGACGGGACGAAAGTCCCTGGGAAGCGCACGGGACTAAAGTCCCTATGAAATCAAAGTCCTGGGAATTGATATTCCCAGGGACTTTAGTCCCGCTCGATCGTTTTATACGTGACACGTCGACATTCCGCGCTTCGCAAGATACTGCTGGTGGTAATCCTCAGCCGGATAGAACGTGACGGCAGGGACGATCTCGGTGACAATCGGCTTGTTCCATTTCCCACTAGCTTCCAGGGCCGCGCGCGACCGTTCCGCCGCGGCTTTTTGGTCCTCGTCGTGATAAAAGATCACGCTTCGATACTGCGTCCCGACGTCCGGGCCCTGGCGGTTCAGCGTCGTTGGATTGTGGTTGCTCCAAAAGACGTCGAGCAACGAATCGTAGCCGACGGCCGCAGGATCGTACTCGACCTGGACGACCTCCGCGTGGCCGGACTCGTTCGAGCAAACGTCCTCGTACGTCGGGCTCAGCGTGTCGCCGCCGGTATAGCCGACCATGGTCTTTGTCACTCCCGGGAGCTTGCGGAACGTCTCCTCCACGCCCCAGAAGCATCCCGCGCCGAACGTTGCCGTGCTCATATGGTATAATAGGTTCATGAAGAGCATATCAAAATCATCGAAGGTTGAAAATCGGTCGCTCCCGGAATTCCGGCACGCCTTTGCCGGACTTGCCGCTGTCCTTTCCGCGGATGTGATCAGCCTTGGCTTTCATGTCTACGAGCGGTTCCCGGACATCGACGTCCCGATGCACGTGGCCGGGGGATTCTTCGTCGGTCTCTTCGCGATCTGCGTCCGCAACGAGCTGCTTCGCCGCAGACTCATTGCGCGGGCTCCCTGGTGGTACGACCTGATCTTCGCGGTCGGCTTCGTCGCGGTCGTCGCGATCTTTTGGGAGCTGTACGAGTTTGTCCTCGACGCGACGTACGTGGCCAGCCATCATCTGATGAAGAGCCAGATCTCCGTCGCGGACACGGTCGACGACCTGATGAACGGAATAATCGGCGCCGCATTCGCGTTCTGGGTGCACGGAAGCGCAAAGAAATAGGCACCCCTTGACAGCTACATTGACAGTCTGCGGAAGGTATGCTATTATACCCGCAGCAATACAGCCGTCGTGAGGAAGTGAGGTCGGATTTCCCCCAAAGGCAAATGGTTGCGGTCTACTCACATTATATCAATCCTATGAACGGTAAGATTAAAACCCTTACAGAAAAAGGATTCGGTTTCATCACCCCGGACGGTGGCGACAAGGACGTGTTTTTCCACTCCTCGGCGCTCGTCGGCTGTGACTTCAACGAGCTCCAGGTCGGAGACGCTGTGTCTTTCGAGACGGAGCAGTCCGACAAGGGACCCCGCGCGGTCAACGTGCAGCGCGCCTAATAGGCGTACTCACTCGAAACGCTCTCGCCTCGGCGAGGGCGTTTTGCTTTTGTGCTATACTGTCGGCGTATGAATGACGATGCCTGGAAGGAAACGCTGACTCCCGAGCAGTACGCCGTCTTGCGGCAATGCGGCACGGAACCCCCGTTTGAGAACGCGTATTGGAACCATCACGAGGACGGGACATACCGATGCGCGGCGTGCGACGCGACCCTTTTTTCCTCCGAGACCAAATTTGACTCCGGCACCGGCTGGCCAAGCTTTTCGGACGTGTCGACAAGCGAGGCGATAGACCTCATCGAGGACCGATCGCATGGGATGTCTCGGACGGAGGTGAAGTGTCGGAAGTGCGGAGGACACCTTGGGCATTTGTTTAACGATGGGCCGACGCTGACCGGGAAACGATTCTGCATCAACTCGGCGGCGCTCAATTTTGCAAAGAAATCCGTATGACAAAGCTTCGTCGCGATTCTCTCGCCGTCCTCAAGGCCGGCCTGGCCGCCATCAAGACCCGCGAGGCCGTTCGTCGCCAGTGCGTCCTGAAGGGATCCGTGCTGACGGTCGCCGGCAACGCCTTTGATCTGAAGACGTTCAACCGCCTGTACGTCATCGGCTTCGGGAAGGCCTCCCTGCAGACGGCTGAGGAACTTGAGAAGATTCTTGGGGATCGAATCACGGACGGGATCGTCCTTGACGTTAAGAAGGCGAATCTGAGGCGCGTCAAGAGCATAAAGGGGACGCATCCGTTTCCAAGCGAGGGGAACCGAATTGCGACTGGAAAGATCATGGAAATCGTACGTCAGGCCGACAGCCGGGACCTGATCATCACGATCGTCTCCGGAGGCGGCTCGGCGCTCCTGTGCATGCCTCACAAATTTTCCTGCGACGACCTGACCATTCTGACGCGCGCGCTGATGAGCCAGGGGGCGACGATCGAGGAAACGAACACGGTCCGAAAGCACCTTTCCGAGATTCAAGGAGGGCAGTTCGCTCGTCTCGCCTATCCGGCGACGCTGCTCGGGCTGATCTTCTCCGACGTTCCCGGCAACGACATCCATGTGATTTCCTCCGGGCCGACCGTCATGGACACGACGACCGTGGCCGACGCGCGTCGGATCATGAAGCGCTACGATCTGCTGAAGGTGTGCAAGCTTCCAACCTGCGAGCTGCGCGAGACGCCGAAGGACCCCGTTTTCTTCCAGAAGGTTACGAACGTCTTCCTGATGAACAACACGTTCGCCATCGCCGCGATGGAGGTCGAGGCAAGGCGTCGCGGATACGGGACCCGGGTCTACTCGACGGGTCTGACCGGTGAGGCAAGGGAAGTCGGCCGTCTCCTCGCGGGTCTTCCGCGTTCCGGTGAGATGGTATTCGCGGCGGGCGAGACGACCGTGACGATCCGCGGCAACGGCAAGGGCGGACGCAACCAGGAGGTCGCGCTCGGCGCCCTCGGGACGGTCGACGACGACGCGCTCGTCATCTCCTGTGCCTCGGACGGAATCGACAATACGCCAGCCGCCGGCGCGATCGCGGACAAGGAGACGAAGTCGCATGTAAAATCCCTTCGCATGAACGTCGACGTCGCGCTCGCCAAGAATGCTTCCTACGCTTTCTTCAAAAAATCCGGCGACCACATCGTGACCGGGGTGACCGGCGCGAACGTCTCCGACCTATTCATTGCCGCGCGCAAATAATATGAGCTATCTTTCCATGCTGCTCGTCATCGCCGGTCTTGCCGTCTTCGAGACCGTCTCAAGCATCGACAATGCCATCATCAACGCGGAAGTGCTCCATGGGATGGGCAAGAAAGCCCGCCAATGGTTTCTTGTATGGGGTCTCTTCTTCGCCGTCTTCGTAGTACGCGGACTGCTCCCGTGGCTGATCGTCTATTTCGTGAACCCGTCGCTTGGACTCATGGGGTCCCTGACCGCCACGTTCTCGAACGACCCGCGCGTCCTTGAGGCCGTCGAGGCATCCGCTCCGATCCTTCTCGCGGGCGGCGGAGTCTTCCTTGTTTTCCTGTTCTTTCACTGGTTGTTCCTAGAGACAAAGAACTTCGGGATTGTCGGCGAGAAATTCTTCTACAATCAAGGGGTCTGGTTCTATGCCGTCGTGTCCGTCATTCTCGCGACCGTCGTTTGGTTCGCGCTAAAGATCAATCCGGTGATGGCATTCGGCGCGGTGATCGGATCGACGGCGTTCTTCATCACCCACGGCTTCAAGCAGAACGCGGAGCTCGCGGAAAAGCAGATGATGGGCGGAAACTCGGGAATGAGCGACATCGCGAAGATTATGTACCTTGAGATCATCGACATGACCTTTTCCATCGACGGAGTTCTGGGGGCGTTCGCGTTTACGCTTTCCGTTCCGCTCATCCTCATCGGGAACGGGTTTGGCGCCGTCATCGTGCGACAGCTGACAATCGGCAATATCGACCGCATCAAGAAGCTTGTCTACCTGAAGAATGGCGCGATGTACTCGATCCTTTTCCTTGGCGCGATCATGCTCGCCGATGCCTTCGGAATTCACGTGCCGCAGTGGCTCTCGCCGCTCATGACGTTCTCGGTCGTCGGATTCTTTTGGTGGAAGTCGGTGAATCATGCTAAAATGAACGCGACCCGTTAAAAAATGAGACTCGATCCTTATGGCCACGCAACAACCGTCCCTTTTTCCAACCTGGCAGGAGAATAAGCCGCTTGCGCTCGCACTGTTGCTTACGTTCGCCTTTCTCATCGCCTTTCTCATGGCAAAGACGACCCAGACGCTCGCGCAGACGCGTCGCATCTCAAAGCCTCTCCCCGTCGAGCACCAGATTACGATCGAGGGAGCCGGCAAGGTTACCGGCGTTCCCGACATCGCGTCGATCAGCATGGGAATCGAGTCAAAGGGCGACGCCGTCGCCGTCGCGCAGCAGGCCAATACCGACGGGGTGAACGCGCTGATCAATCGGATCGTCGCGCTTGGCATTGCGAAGGACGACCTGCAGACGGCGAATTACAGCGTCTACCAGAACACCACGTACGATCCGGACACGGGTATTTCCACGCCGGCCGGATGGACGGTCAGCCAGCAGCTCACCGTGAAGGTGCGCGACACGGCCAAGATTTCCACGGTGCTCGACACGGCGGGGAAGAACGGCGCTACGAACATTAGCGGCCCGAACTTCACGATCGATGACCCGAGCGCGCTCAAGGCCCAGGCGCGCGAAAAGGCGCTCGCCGATGCAACCGAGAAGGCCGCGGCGCTCTCGAAGACGCTCGGGCTGCGGCTCGAGGAGGTGATTGGTTACAGCGAATACGTCGACAACGGCCCGGTCCCGTACTTCGGCGGCGTAATGATGGACAAGTCGATGACAAACGCCGCGCCGGAGATCCTTGCGGGGACGAACGACGTGACGCTGAACGTGTCCGTGACGTACAGGCTCGCGGAGTAACGAAAGGGCTCATGGGGCGCATTTGGCGCAGAAGGTTCATCGGGTAAAAAAAACCCGTCCTGGGTGGACGGGAAGAGACTCACTACAGCGTCGCTTCGACGCTGTTTTGAATGGAGACGAGCTCGTTGTACAGGCCGTTCTTGCGACGAAGCTGCTCGTCGGTTCCAACCTCCTTTACGCGGCCTTCCTCCAGCACGACGATGATGTCCGCGGACTGGATCGTCGAAAGCCTGTGGGCGATGACAATGAACGTGCGGCCGGCCTTGTGCTTGGCCATGAACCCCTGGATCTTGGCCTCGGCGATGGAATCGACGCTCGAGGTCGCCTCGTCGAGGATGACGATGGGCGGGTCGAGAAGCCATGCCCGCGCAATCCCCAGCCGTTGGCGCTGTCCGCCCGAGAGTCGAAACCCGCGGTCGCCAACCTTCGTGTCGTATCCGTTCTCGAGCTCGCCGATGAACCCGTGCGCGTCGGCGATGTGCGCGGCAAGCTCGATCTCCTCGCGCGTGGCGTCCGGGCGTCCGTACGCGATGTTCTCGGCCACGGTCATGTCGTAGATCTGCACGTCCTGGAGCACATACCCGATCTGCCGGCGGAACTGGCGCTTGCCATATGCCCGCAGGTCGACTCCGTCCAGCAGGATCTGTCCTGCCGTCGGGTCGTCGCACCGCATGATCAGCTTTGCGAGCGTGCTTTTGCCGCTGCCGGACTTTCCGACGATCGCGACCATCCTGCCTGCGGGAAACGTGAGGGTAATTCCCGTGAGCGCAAGCTTCGACGCATGGTATTCCTTGCCTTCACGGCGGCTGCGGTAGGCATAGTCGACGCCGCGGAACTCGATTCCTCCGACGAGGCGGTTCGGAACCGCGACGGGTTCGGTCGGATCGGGAACCGTGTCAACCTCGGCAAGGATCACGTTGATCTCGCGCACCGCGTCGATTGCCTCCATGGCGGTCTCGAAGATGGCGCCGATCCGGTAGCAGCCGATGAACACCTTCTCCGCGAGCGTAATGACGAACACGAGCATTCCCACGGAAAGGGAGCCGTCGAGGACGGACGTCGCGCACACGTAGATGACGCCGACACGCCCGGCACTCACGAGCGTATTGCGCGTGAAGTCTGAAATGTCGTACGCGTGAAACTCGGGCTTCATGAGCCGGACAATCTCGTCGCGGATCATCTTCACGCGGGCCATCTCCCAGATCTCCTGCGCGAACGCTTGGGTTGTCATCACGTTCGTGATCGCCTGGCCGAGCACCTCGTCGGCGTCGGCGAACTTGCGGTGGCGCGCCATGCGGTAGGCGGCCCATTTCGTCTTGACGGCCGAGGTGATCGCGACGAACGTCACGAATACCGCCGCGAAGATGAGTGCCGACTCGGGGCTGTAGTAGGCGAGAAGCGCGCCGGTCGCGAGCGTCTGGATGAGCAGCGGAAAGATGTCAAACAGGAAGGTGCCCATGATCTGGCCGCACTTGTATACGCCGCGCACGATCTTGCCGATGAGCAGACCCGTATTTTCCGTCTGGTGGAACACGTACGGGAGCTCCAGCAGCTTTGTTCCCGCGATGAGCGGTAGGTCGTGCTCGATGGTGGTCCACGCGTCGCGGATCGTCACGGTCTTTCGCATGTTCACGATTCCGATGACCGTGAGGATACCGAGCATGAACAGGCAGAGCGGCCCGATTTCCGTGACGGCCTTCTGTCCGGATCCCATGATCAGGTTCACGACCCGCATCACCATGTACGGCTCGAAGAGCGCGAGGACCTGCACGACGCTTACCCAGACCGCCGCGCGCTTGATTTTCGACGCGAACGGACGTACCAGCTTCGCGTAATCCTTGACGAATGAAAGGAACAAGACTGCCTCCAGGAAACGGTGGAAACCCAACCGGGATGGTCGGGCCTGCGCTGACCTCGACCGCCGTTATCGGGCGGTCGAACGCAGAGAAAACCCGGCCATGAAATCACAACCATCGCAAACGCCAGCCATTGCGGCGGGAGTCCGCGGAATCTCGTAATTGTATGCGAGGTTGGACATAGGGGTTTTGTTAAGAGTTTTACCATACGGGAAAAAAGAGCCCGCGTCAAGGGATGAGGGGGATTGACAAGAGAAAATTGGCTATGTGTATTGGAAAATGAGACGCCGCCATTCCAGCGTTTGTAAGTGTTGACAATACACAAACTAAGGATTACGATGGGGATAAGTTAACGTCATTAATACAATAACTATGAAACGCCCTCTCGCAGTCCTGTCCGTCGCCTCCGCCGTCCTTCTGCTCGGATCCGCCACCGGCGCGCTCCCGATCGACCTCGTGGAGGCGCTCGGATTCGTCACCGGAGGTCTCACCGTTTGGCTGACCGTGAAGGAAAACGTCTGGTGCTGGCCGATCGGCATCGCTAACAATGTCTTTTTCGTCGTCTTGTTCTGGAACGCGCATCTGTTCGCGGACATGGGACTGCAGGTGGTGTACATTGTCCTGTCCGTTCTCGGCTGGTACTGGTGGGTTCGGGGCGGGACGCATCACGACGCGTTGCGGGTTTCGCGAACGCCGGCTCGCGAATGGCTGGCGTTGGTCCCGCTTGCGATCGTCGCGACGGCCCTCATGCAGCGGTATCTCGCGTCCGTCGGGGACGCGGCCCCGTTTCTCGACGCGTCTACGACCGTTGCCAGCCTTGTCGCTCAGTATCTCCTGACGCGAAAGTATCTGGAGAACTGGTACGTCTGGATGGCCGCGGACGTCGTGTACGTGGGCCTCTATGCTCTGAAGGGCCTTCCGCTCACGGCCGTCCTGTACGCCGTCTTCTTCTGCCTGTGCATTTCCGGCCTTCGCGCCTGGAAGCGCACGGCCATCTCACCCTAGCGTCCATGGGAGGACATCATGTTTGCAAACGGCCTCGTGATTGGAAAGTTCTATCCGCCGCACCGCGGCCATAAGTATCTCATCGACACCGCTATGAAAAACGCGTCCCAGGTCATCGTGCTCGTCTGCGACAACCCGGCCCAGGCCATTCCCGCGGCCCTGCGCGCGGAGTGGATTCGCAAGATTCATCCGGGCGCGGACGTTCGTGTCATTCCGGACACCGTCGCGGATGACGATTCCGAGGGGTGGGCGAACTACGTCCGCGCGACGATCGGGTTCGCGCCGGACGCGGTGTTCACCTCCGAGGATTACGGCGACCCGTTCGCGCATTTCCTTGGGTGCGCGCATGTCTGCGTGGACAAGAAGCGCACGGCCGTTCCGATCTCCGGAACCGCCGTGCGCCAGGACCCGCTGGCGAACCTGGACTACCTCGAGCCCTGCGTGCGCGACTACTTCCTTCCGCGCGTCTGCGTCCTCGGCGCCGAGTCGACGGGAACGACGACGTTGTCCCGCGCCCTCGCGGAGCACTATCGCACCGCGTGGGTACCGGAATACGGGCGGACGTACTGCGAGGGCAAGTTCTCGTCCTCGAAGTCCTCGGACTGGAACACGGGCGAGTTCGTTCACATCGCGCGCACTCAATGCGCGATGGAGGACGCCCTGGCCGCCACCGCGGACCGCCTGCTCGTGTGCGATACGAACGCGTTCGCGACCGGGCTCTGGCACGAGCGCTACCTGGAAACGCGTTCCTCCGAGGTGGAGGCCGTCCACTCGGGACGCCGCTATGCGCTGTATATTCTCACGGGCGACGAGATTCCGTTCGTCCAGGACGGGCTCCGCGACGGCGAGCACATTCGCCACGCGATGCAACGGCGCTTCGTCGAGCGGCTCGACGAGGAGGGATTTCCATACGTCGTCGTGACGGGGTCTCCGGAGGAGCGCCTCGCGACGGCGATCGCGGAGATCGAACGGAGAATCCTGTCCTGATACTGCGGGGCCGAACGTCGGCCCCGCGATTTTTATAAAAAAATCAGATCGAAGGCTCGATCTGACGAAAGGGTCCATGCCTCGCGATGTACGCGGCAACCTGCGGCTGGAGCTGGCGTTCGGCCTCCTCGACGTTGCCGTCGGCGTATGCCTCCCGTACCGAGGTGGAGGAGGCGTCGAGCGGACAGACGAGCACGGGGCCGTCATGACGGGGAGGAAGGTCTTCCGGACGGCACTCGTCCTGTCGGGTGACGACGCGAAACCGTGCCACGTTCCAAAGCCGCTTTCCGTCCTTCCACTTGCCTTGGATGTCCGAGCTCCCGCAGTCACCGTTCAGGACATAGCCGGATCCGACCACGATTATCGGGGAGATTCCGGAGGCGAGCAGCTGTTCGTGCAGTTCGGCCGGCGGCGTGAACGAGCGGTTCAGATCGGAGAAGTCAAACGCGATGCGAGCGTCATCGATCCCCTCGAAGGCCAGGCGCACGATCTCCTCGCGCTGCCAAGCGTGCATCGATCCAAACTCATCCGGCGCATACCATCCGCGTGGACGGATCAATACGTTGGCGTATTTGCGCCGCGAGCTCCCTCGCGATCCATGCGTGCGCGAGCGTTGGCGGGAAGAAGCTGCGGGAAAGTACGGCGAGTTCCATGGTGTCTCCGAGGTCTTTGGAAAGTTTTCTCCTAAACGGCACTCTTGTCAATGGCCGCGGTCAGCACGATGAGCTGTCCGCACGCGGCGGCGATGTCATCGCCCATCGTCTTGCGCTTCATTGCCGTGATCCCTGCCTGGCCAAGGATGGCGAGGAAGCGGGAGATCTGGTTCTCCTCGCTGCATTCGAACTCGCAGTCGGTAAGGTTGTAGGGGATCAGGTTGCAGCGGACGTTCCCGATCGAGCGGACGAACGAGGCCAGGGCGTGCGCCTGCTCGTTCGTGTCGTTCACGCCCTTGAGCATCACGTACTCGAAGGTGAGGTGATGGCGTCGGTTGCCGAGGACGTCAAGATATCGGCGCGCCCAGTCCGCAAGCTTCGGGAGGAAATCGTCGTACGAGGTCGGCACGATCTGCTTGCGCGTGGCTGCCACGGCGCTGTGCAGCGAGACGGCGAGGCGCACGTGCGGCCAGTCCTTGTCGGTAAGAATTTGCTCGAGACGCGGAAGGACTCCGACGGTCGAGACGGTGATGCGCGTCTTGCCGAGGTCGGTGTGGGCAAGGAGAACGTTCAGCGTCTCCTTCACGTTCTCGTAGTTTGCCAGCGGCTCGCCCATGCCCATGAAGACGACGTTGGAGATACGGGAAGGGTTGGAGGGAAGCGATGGCCGCTGGTTCGTCAGGTATGTCTGCCAGAAGCGATACTGGTCGACGATCTCGTCGGAAGTGAGCGAGCGTTTCAGGCCCATTTTTCCGGTCGCGCAAAAACCGCAGCGCATGGCGCATCCGACCTGCGAGGAGACGCAGATGGTCCAGTCGCCGCGCACGTTCTCCATCAGCACGGACTCGATCACCTGGCCGTCTGCAAGATTGAGCAGCGCCTTGTGCGTGTCCCGTTTCTTTCCGACCATGACGGTATTCGTCGAGACGGACATCCACGGGAGGTCGACGAGCTTGGCGCGCATCTCCTTGGACAGGGAGGTCACGCCGTCCCAGCCGGCGATCGAGGAAACGAAAAACGCCTGCTCAATCTGTTTCCAGCGAAAGGCAGGCGTATTCGGGAACAGGAGGTTGAACTGTTCCTTTCGGTTCATGCTAGACGGCCGCGGCAGCCTTGGCGGCGGCCTTGACGAAGCGGATCGCCTTGGCGCGGCGCTGGTCGGCGAGATTGACCTTGCGCTCGGCTTTCCACATGTTTCGAATTTTTTTGCGCATTCCCATATATAGGTAGAAAACTCGAAGCTCGCAGGACGAAGTTCGAAGAGTTACGGATTTGCCAGAATAATAGCGGAATGGTTGGGATTGGTCAAGTATGATAGAATAATACCGTATGATTCCGCTCGATCCTGCAACAATCCTCCTTGGAATCGCCATGATTCTGCTCACGGCGTCCGCCACGGTCGCCCTGCTTGTCCACAAGCACCCGCCCGCCGTTCGCGTGCTGATCGGGACGTTGGCCGTGTCGTTTCTGTCACTCGCCGGGGTCGTCCTGGTCGATCTGTTCGGGGCGGGGGCAACGCCCGTCGTCACGGATCAGACCCAACTCCTGTCGCTCGTGGCCGCGTCCCACCGGCGTCTGCTCGCGATCCTCCCGCTTATTCTGACGGGATCGTCCCTCGTCATCCTGAACGTTTACCAAGAGCGCATCGCCGAGAAGCACGCGAGCGACTATCGCAACGCCGTCGCGCTCTCGACCGCAGCCTCCCTGATCGCGACGATCGTCATCGCGATCGAATCAATGATCTAATCCTATGCTCTCCTGGTTCAAATCCCGCGTCCACGAGTCCTTGGCCGCCGCCGCCCTCTTTGCCGCCGGAGTCGCGCTCCAGGCCGCATGGATTACGAACCTTGTCTGGTTCAGAACGTCGCGAACGGACGCGCTCGGCTCGCTCTACCTGTTCGTCGCCACCGTCTACGCGATCATCTTCGTCCTAACCGCGGCCTGGTGTCGCGGCAAGGACTGCTCCGATTTTCGTGACCGCGCCTACCATTTCTTTTTCATCTCCATCCTGATCTTCGCGGCGATGACGCTGCCGATCGTCTATGGATTTACCGTCTAACCGCATTATGACCATTACCGTCCGAAAAGGAAACCTCATCGACGAAAAGGCAGATCTGCTTGTACTCAATTTGTTTGCCGGAGAAAAGCTCGGCGGCGCGGTGGAGGCGGTCAATGCGAAGCTCGACGGACTTGTCGACACGATCGCGAAGGAAGACCAGTTCAAGGCCGCGCTCGGGACGACGCTTTCGATTCGGACCGGCGGCGCGATCCCGGCGAAGCGCTTGTTGATCGTCGGACTCGGCGACAAGAAGAAGTTCTCGGAAGAGACCGTGCGCGTCGCGGCGGCCGCATCGCTGAACGTCGCGAAGTCGATCGGCGCGAAGACGGTCGTATCCGTCCTGCACGGCGCGGGAGGCGGGGAATACGCGGCACGGCTTTGCGGCAAGGCGATCGCAGAGGGCGTGTTGCTCGCGGACTATGAGTATGGCCGGTACAAGAAGGAATCCCCCAAGAAGTCGCCGACGAGCTTCTCGATCGTAACGACGGACGGGAAGAAGGCACGATTTGCGGCGGAGGGCGCGAAGCTTGGCGAGACGTATGCGCAGGCGACGATTTTGGCCCGCGATCTCGTAAACACGCCGCCGTCGCACATGGTTCCCGCCGATCTTGTCGAGGCCGCGAAGGCCATCGCGAAGGCGAGTCCGGGAATGAAGATCAGGGTGTTCAACCGCGCGCAGCTCGCAAAGATGGGCGCGGGCGGATTGCTCGGCATCGCGAAGGGAAGCGAGCACGAGCCATTCCTGGTCCACATGACCTATCGTCCGGCGAACGCGACGACCAAGACGAAGTCCATCGCCCTCGTTGGCAAAGCCGTCACGTTTGACTCGGGCGGCCTTTCGCTGAAGCCCGCCAACTCGATGGAGACGATGAAGTGCGACATGGCCGGGGCGGCCGCGGTGATCGGGGCGTTCTCCGTGATCGCGGAGCTGGCGCCGAACGCGGAGGTGCACGGAATCTTCGGCGCGGTCGAGAACATGCCGTCGGGAACGGCCGTCCGACCGGGAGACGTGCTCACGATCATGAACGGCAAGACGATGGAAATCAAGAATACCGACGCCGAGGGCCGCGTGACGCTCGCCGACACGCTGACGTACGCCGCTCGCCTCAAGCCGAACGCGATCATCGACCTTGCGACCCTTACCGGCGCCTGCGTCGTCGCGCTCGGCGAGGAGATTACCGGTCTCATGTCAAACGACGACGCGCTCGCGCTGAAGGTCGAGACCGCCGCAAAGTCTGCCGGCGAGCTGATGTGGCGCATGCCGCTGCCGGAGGAATACAAGGAGCTGATCAAGACCGACATCGCGGACTACAAGAACGATGCTCCGCGCTGGGGAGGAAGCCTGACCGCGGGCCTGCTGCTCCAGGAGTTCGTCAACGGGATCCCGTGGGTCCACCTCGACATCGCCGGACCGGCGTTCGCCGAGCATCCCGTCAACCCGTACACGAGGAAGGGCGCCACGGGCCACGCGGTCCGCACGCTGCTCGAATATCTTCGCGCGCTATGATCCCGGTCGAGACGAAGTATGGCAGGCTCGTCCTCGTCTGCACGAACGGGCGCGACGACGGACGCGAATGCTGCATGGCGAAGGGATCCGTCGAGTTGCACACCAAGCTTAAGGAGGCGATCAAAGCGGTCTCGGCGGACGTACGCGTGGTCAAGACGGGCTGTCTCAACGCTTGCTCGACGGGCGCGACGGTCGTGGTTATGCCGGAGAACGTCTGGTTCGGACAGGTGACGGAGGAGGATATTCCGGAGATTGTCGCGCACGCCACACGGGACTAAAGTCCCTTGGAAATCGAAGCCGGACTAAAGTCCGTTTGAACAAGTTCACAGGGACTTTAGTCCCGTTCGCGTATGACCGTCATCGTCTACTCAACCCCGACCTGCCCGTATTGCAAGCTCGTCAAGAAATTCCTGACGAAGCACGACGTCGCGTTCACGGACATCGACGTGTCCGCCGACGCGAAAGCCGCGCACGACATGATCAAGAAGACCGGTCAGCTCGGCGTTCCGGTCGTCGACATCGACGGGAAGACGATCGTCGGGTTCGACGAGGAGAAACTAAAAAAGGCGCTGGGCATCTAGTCCCGGCGCCTTTTTCGAATCGTCGTTACTCGAGTGTCGTCGAGACGTTGACGGTTCCGTTCGCGTTCCATCCCTTTGCGTAGATCAATCCGTCCGCGCGCTCCTGGACCTTTGCGAACTTGCCCGACGAGAGATCGAGCGTGTAAACCGCGCCATGCTCATTGTCCGGACCCTCTCCGACCGCGAAGGCGAGCTTTGAGCTGTCGGCGTTCAGAGTAAACTGTCCAATCATGCCCCATTCGTCCGGCAGTGTGAAATCATGCGCCGGGGCCACCTTCGCATCGGCGAGCGCCGATTTCGTATCCCAGACGTAGATGTGCGTCACCGTTCCGACGGTCCCGTCGAACTGGGCGAGCGAGATCAGCTTGGATCCGTCCGTGGACAGCAGCTGAAGGCCCAGACCCCCTCGCGGTTCGACGAAGGTCGAGACCGTTCCCGTGCAGTGATCGACGGCGACAAGCTTCTCGTGTCCGCCGCCGAGCGGGATGTATCCGCCAAGACCGGTCGGATCGAACGCGAGGTACGTGATTCCCGGAGTCTCAAGCCACGGGTATACCGCGGCCTCGCCTCCGTGGTCGAGCGTCGCCACGACCTTGCCGTTGAGGCTGATCGTCCATTTCGCGTTCGTGTCGTCCGTGTTGACGTAGGTCACGGTTCCGGCTTTGGTACATGCCGGGATGACGGCGGCGACGGGCGTCGGAGCGATGACGACCGGGGCCGGGGCGGCCTGCTGGACCGCAGGAGCGGGCTGTACGACGGTCTTTGCCGTCGGAGTAGAGCCGGTGCAACCAGCACCGGCAAGGGCGAGGGTTGCGCCGAGAACGAGGGTCGGGAGAATGATGCGATAATCCATAGGAAAAGGTTAATGATTGATTCGGGTGTTACAACGAGGCATCTCCCCAATGGTTACAAAATCAAAAAACCGGTTTTTACACCGGTCTTTGTATAAATCAGCCAATTTTACGCCTTTCCCAACGTCTTTTCGCCTACCGACCACTCAATCGGGCACAGCTCGCCGCTTTGCAGCGCCTTGAGCACGCGGAGCGTCTCCGTGACCGAGCGTCCAACCGAGCCGGACGAGACGAGGACGTATCGAATGATACCTTCCGGGTCGATGATGAACGTTCCTCGCTCGGCGAGGCCGTCGTCGGGGTTGTAGACGTCGTAGGCCGTCGCGATCTCGTGGGTGTTGTCGGCGAGGATCGGGTAGTCGACCTCCGGGAGGTCGCGCTCGAACCAGTTCTTGTGGCTCCACTCCGAGTCCGTCGAGCAGGCGAGGACCTGGGCATTCAGCGCCGAGAACTCCTCCTTGTGCGAGGCAAACCCGCGAAGTTCCGTCGGGCAGATGAAGGTGAAGTCCCGTGGATAAAAGAAGAATACGAGCCACTTGCCGGAAAAGTCCTTGAGACTGATCGACGGAAAGAACTCCGCGCCCTTGCAATAGGACGGAACGTCGGAAAAATTCGGGGCCGGTTGAGAGATGCGAATCATAGTTGTTAGGAAAGGTTAATCAGCTTTGCCTTGTCGTAGACGGCCGTCGCGGCGGCCCAGTTGAGGTTTTTCCAGAAGTCGGAGATGTATGCCTTGCGGTCGGCGCCGTAGTCGATGAAGTAGGCGTGCTCGTAGACGTCAAGGACGATGAGCGGAATGGCGCCCCAGACGCCGCCCTGGTTGTGGGCGTCGGCGCCATAGATCTTGAGACGAGCGAGATGCGTGTCCCAGGCGAGGACGACCCACCCGCGCATGGCCATGCCCGTTGCAGAGACCAGCGCGATGAGCGCGTCGACGGACCCATACTGTTCCGAGATCGCGTCCGCGAGCGAACCGCTTGGGGCGCCATCGCCGCCGAGGACGTTGAAGTAGTGCTCGTGGAGGTACACGCCGTTCGTGGCGAACGTCTCGCCGTCGCGAAGCGCGCGCAGCTCGGAGTACGACTGGTTCGCGGCGGCGAGCGCCTCCGGGCTCTTCGAGAGCTCGACGAGCTTGTCCGCGATTTCCTTCATCTTGTTCACGTACCCAACGTACAGCTTGTCGTGATGGATCGCGATGGTCTTGTCCGAGATGCCGATGAGCGGCGTCGCGAACGGAATGAGCTTGGGCTCGTATTGCATATTGGTTGTTAGTGTATGCTACTATACTACGCGACATCTATGCGACGATCAACTATCGGAATCGCGATTCTCCTAGGGCTGGTGGCATCCGTCATTTTGTACGGGTTCCATTGGTTTTATCGCGTGCCGCCGGAAGATACGACGGACGCGAATCGCGGGTTCGACGCGTCGGACCTTGTCTCGGGAGGAACTCCGGACGGCGGAATCCCATCAATAGATACCCCGATCTTCGAATCCGTTGCGGAGGCGGACCAATATCTGAAGGACGACGGAATGGGATTGGACGTCGAATTGGACGGAAGGCACCGGTTCTATCCCTTTCAGATCGTTGTCTGGCACGAGATCGTCAACGACACGTTCGGCGATAAGAACCTTGCGGTGACATTCTCGCCGCTGACGATGACCGGGATGGTCTTTGAGCGGCCGGACGTGACGACGGTCTTCCACGTCGCCGGCTCGCTTTGGAGCGACAACCTCATTCTCGTCGACGCGGCGACGAAGTCGCTCTGGAGCCAGATCCTTGGCCGGGCCGTCGTCGGAGAACGGTCAGGGACGGTCCTCGTGCCGTACCAGACGACCGTCGTATCGTGGACCGACTGGAAGGTTGAAAACCCGCGCGGGGAGGTTCTGTCGCGCGACACCGCCGCCAGTCGCGACTATACGCGCGATCCGTACGGCAATTACGCTGCATCGCCGTCGATCCTGTTCCCACTAACGACGGTCGACGCGCGGCTCCCCGCGAAGACAATGGTGTACGTCGTGACGGACGGGGATGCGCGAACGGCCTATCCCGCGGACGCCGTCGCCAAGGTCAAAGACGTCCAGGCGCTGATCGCGTCGTCCGACAGCGTCGTCCAGGGATTCTGGTTCGTCTTCGCCGCCGCGTATCCCGGAATCACGCTCTATCAACTCCCATAGCCTATGCCAACCCTCTACATCGTCGCCACGCCCATCGGGAACCTGTCAGACACGACGGAGCGCGCCAAGCAGACGCTTGCGTCCGTCGACGCGATCCTTTGCGAGGACACGCGCGTCACGTCGAAGCTTCTGTCCGTCTTTGGGATTCAACGAACGCTCGTGGCCTACCACCAGCATTCCGACGACCATGACGTGAAGAAGATTCTGGAGATGCTCAAGGAAGGGAAGTCGCTCGCGCTTGTGACTGACGCTGGGACGCCGGGCATCTCCGATCCGGGAGGTCGACTCGTCGAAGCCGTCGTCCGCGAGCTGGGCGAAACCGTGACGATCGTCCCGATCCCGGGAGCCTGCGCCGCCATCGCCGCGCTGTCCGTGTCGGGGTTTCCGACGGATTCGTTTACGTTCCTCGGATTCCCCCCGCACAAAAAAGGTCGTCAGACATTCTTTAGAGATTTGGTCGGAATGTCGACGACCGTCGTCTTCTACGAAAGCACGCACCGCATCGAAAAGTGCCTCGACGAGCTCAACGCCAACATGCCAACCCGCCGCATCGTCGTCTGTCGCGAGCTCACCAAGATGCACGAGACCATTTACCGCGGTACGGCCGCCGACGTGACAGAGCGTCTGAAAAAGACTAGTATTCGAGGCGAATTCGTCGTCGTCATCGCTCCTCGCTAACCTTCCGAGTATGTCAAACTATTACATCACCACCACGCTCCCATACGTAAATTCCGACCCGCACATCGGGTTCGCGCTTGAGATCGTCCAGGCGGACATGCTTGCGCGCTACCGGTGTCTTCTCGGCGATACCGTCGTCTTCAACACCGGGACGGACGAGCACGGGATGAAGATTTGGAACAACGCGAAGGAGCTGGGGATGGATCCGAAGGCCTACTGCGACGGATACGCGGCCAAGTTCGACGGGCTCAAGCAGGCCCTGAACCTGACGTATACGCATTTCATCCGCACGACCGACGCGCATCACATCGAGGCGGCGCAGGCGTTTTGGAAAAAGTGCGCGGACGCCGGAGACATCTACAAGAAGGCATACAGCGTGAAGTACTGCGTCGGATGCGAGCTGGAGAAGACAGACTCGGAACTCGTCGAAGGGAAATGCCCGGTCCATCCGAACATGGCGCTTGAGCTGATCGAGGAGGAGAACTACTTTTTCCGATGGTCCAACTACCAGCAGGCGCTTCTCGACCACTACGCGACGCACCCGGACTTTGTCGTTCCCGACCATCGTCTCACCGAGATTCGGAACTTCGTCGAGGGCGGTCTCCAGGACTTCAGCATCTCGCGCCTCGCGTCCAAGATGCCGTGGGGCGTCCCAGTTCCCGACGACGCGGATCAGGTGATGTATGTTTGGTTCGACGCGCTGGTGAATTATATCTCGACGCTCGGCTGGCCGAAGACCGACGGATTGTTCGCGGACTTCTGGCCCGGTGTCCAGGTGGCCGGAAAGGACAACCTGCGCCAGCAGTCGGCTATGTGGCAGGGAATGCTGCTGTCCGCGGGAATCCCTTTGTCGAAGCAGATCTTCATCCACGGTTTCATTACCGCGGAAGGACAGAAGATGTCCAAGTCGCTCGGCAACGTCGTGAACCCGTACGACCTTGTCGCGTCGCATGGCACGGACGCCACGCGCTACTATCTGCTCGGCGCGATCCCGTCGTACCAGGACGGCGACTACTCGGCGAAGGTATTCGGCGAAACGTACGCGTCGAAGCTTGCGAACGGAGTCGGCAACCTTGCGGCGCGCGTCACGATGATGGCGACGAAGTTCTGCGACGGGAAGGTTCCCGCGGTCGTCGAGGACAGATTCGAAACGGCAGCGTTCTGGACGGCGTATCACGACGCGATCGCGCGCTATCGGTTCGACGAGGCCGTCCGCGCGGTCGAGGACCTTGCCACCGCGTGCAACCAGGCCATCGACGTGGAGGCGCCGTGGAAGAAGGTCAAGGAGGGAATCGACG
>Ga0194060_10001087_pt1 | contig 19640 bp, 17 predicted proteins | sample SepL225m_MetaG_FD_163427 | JGI IMG/M metagenome (GOLD analysis project Ga0194060, IMG submission 163427) | Anoxic zone freshwater microbial communities from boreal shield lake in IISD Experimental Lakes Area, Ontario, Canada - Sep2016-L222-5m | ecosystem: Environmental > Aquatic > Freshwater >... | reverse complement strand
GAATTGCGGTTGATGAAGGCAAGATTAAATCATTAGAAGAACCAGTAGGTAATTATGTTCCTCATTTTAAAACGAGTGGTTTAGAGAAAGTGCGTATTAAAGATTTATTAACCATGAGTTCTGGTACTAACTATAAAGAATCGGACAAGGGTTATTTTAGCATGAATGCTTATGGTTATTATGGAGATGATGAAGAATTCATGGTAAATAAAATGGAATATAAAGAACCATCAGGTGAGCATTGGGAATACCGCAGCGGAGATACACAAGTATTGGGCTTGATTGTAGAAAAAGTATTTGGTCAAAATATATCAACCCTTGTTTCAGAAAGATTTATGCAACCCATGGGCGCAGAAGCAGATGCACTATGGCTATTGGACGGGGCTAAAAAACATGAAAAAGCTTTTTGTTGTTTTAATGGGGTTGCACGTGACTATGCAAGATTTGGACAACTAGTTTTACAAAATGGAAAATGGGGTGATAAACAAATTGTTTCAAGTAATTATGTACAAACAGCTACTACACCGGCTACTTATTTAAAAGACCGTTATGAAAACGAAAACCCAGTCGATTTTTATGGTTATCAATATTGGATGTTCAAAGAACAAGGGCATGATATAGTAGCACAAAACGGATTATTTGGCCAATACGTTTATATTATCCGTGATAAAAATGCGATAGTAGTTCGTTTAGGAGAATCTAAAGTAACGAAGCCTATTCATCATCATCAGCCTGAAGTTTTCACTTATGCAGCAGCTGCACTTTCTGTTTTAAAATAAAGAATTCATTTTAAAAAAATGTGAAAAATTGAAGAGAGACATTAAAGAGAAATAGATCATTACAAATTAAATAGTACTTATAAAAAAAAGACCCGTTCTAAAATATAGAGCGGGTCTTTTTTTGAAATATATTGAAAGGACTCATTGAATGCTCTAGAAAAGGTCCATTGCTTTTGCAAAATAAGTTAAAGTGCCAGGTAGCGCTAACCAGAAAAATTCTCTATGTAAGGCAAAAAGGGTAAATAAAATAACAGTCCAAGTAAAACAAAGTGCCCAGTATTTTTTTGTGTTTTTTTGCGCTTCCATTTTGTATTTTTTTTATTTATTGGTTAGTTGCTTGCGCAAATATACCATTTTATTTTTTATTTAGTTTTTTGGGGATAAGAATATTGTAAGTCCACCTTCCAGCCCTCGGGGGTGGAGACTACCATCATTTTTTGTGGAACTTTGTCCAATGAATTTTGATAGTCAAAACTACTATGGGTAGGGTCGATACTGCGAATTTCATTAATTTGAATAGAGGCCTGTCTTAGTTGCTGCCTTCCTTCTTTATCTAATAAAAAATAATGGGCAGATAGGCTATCAAAATAACTATGATTTGCTGGGCTTTCTAGTAAATAAAGCTTGGCTATTTTAAAATTGCCCTGCATGCAATTTTCTATAAAATACCTGCCGCCGTCAAGGGCGTTATCTGCCTTGGATTCATTGACCTCGGTTCCGCAGGCGCTGAATAAGCATAACAATATAGTTGATAGATAAATAGACGCTTTTATATTCTTAAACATAAGCAAAGTTAATCCATAATTGGCATCTTGCATGCTTTTGGCTAAATTTGCAGCAGCTTAAAAATACAGCATGACAAAATCAACCTTGGTAGAGGAAATTAATAAGAAGCAGTCTTATTTATGTGTTGGATTAGATTCCGATTGCGAGAAACTACCCAAGGGTTTTTCAAAAGATGCCAAAGGGGTAATTGCTTTTAATAAAGCCATCATTGATGCCACAGCGGCTCATTGTGTGGGGTATAAAATTAATACTGCCTTTTATGAATCTATGGGCGTGCAAGGTTGGCAGGCTATGGAAGAAACCTTAGCGCATATTTCAAGTGCACATTTTACTATTGCCGATGCCAAGAGAGGAGATATCGGAAACACTTCTGCGCATTATGCAAAAACATTTTTTGAAGTATTACCTTTTGATGCCATTACAGTAGCACCTTATATGGGTAAGGATAGCTTAGACGCTTTTTTAGCCTATAAAAATAAATTTACTATTGTACTAGGGCTTACTTCCAATGAAGGCAGTCAAAATTTTCAACAACAAAAATTAAGTAGCGGAGAATATGTGTACGAATCGGTTTTAAAGCAAGTAGCTACTTGGGGAACGCCTGAACAAATTATGTTTGTAGTGGGTGCTACCAAAGCCCAAGAGCTTGAAAATATTAGATCTATTATTCCGCATCATTTTTTATTAGTACCTGGAGTAGGTGCACAAGGGGGTAGTTTGGCCGATGTTACCAAGTATGGTAAAAATGAATCGGTGGGTTTATTAGTGAATGCAAGTAGAGCCATTATTTTTGCGAGCAGTGAAAACGATTTTGCTGAAAAAGCAAGTATCGCTGCAGCCGCCTATGCTACCGAAATGAAAGGGCTACTTTAAAAGACCTACTTCAATAACTGTACATTTTCTCCTTCTGTCTTTGCTATAAATATAGTGGCAGCACTATTGCCAATAATATTGGTAATGGCCCTTGCCTCACTCATGAATTTATCGATACCTAATAAAAAGGCTAAACCTTCAATGGGAATTTTTTGCAAACTAGCTAAAGTAGAAGCTAATACTATAAAGCCACTTCCCGTCACACCTGCAGCACCTTTAGAAGTGAGCATTAAAATGAGTATCATAGTAACTAGTTCAGCGGTACTTAATTGAACATTGTACAATTGCGCAATAAAAATAACGGCCATGGATAAATAAATAGAAGTACCATCTAAATTAAAAGAATAACCAGTGGGTACTACTAATCCCACCACCGATTTTGAACAACCCATTTTTTCCAACTTATTCATAAGAGAGGGCATCGCAGGTTCCGATGAAGAGGTAGCAAATACTAGTAATAATTCTTCTTTAATATTTTTAATGAGTTGCCAAATGGATAATTTATAATACTTCAATAAAAGCCCCAATATTAGAAAAACAAATAGGATCATGGTTAAATACATGGTACCCATTAATTTGCCTAGTGGAATTAAACTAGCTAAACCATATTTGCCAACAGAAAAAGCCATACCGCCAAAGGCTGCAATTGGAGCTAAGTACATCACATATTTTAGTCCAATAAAAACATAATGTGTTAGCCTGCCTAAAAAATGAATGTAGGTTTCTTTTTTATTTAAGAAATTTAAAACAAGACCTACTATAATGGCCAACACTAAAATTTGTAAATTAACATTGCCTTTTATAATGGTCCAAATATGAAAATTAGGCGCTGCTGTATATTTGGAAGGGTCCTGCATTTGAATACCTTCTTTACTAATGCTACCAGGTTTTAACCATAATGCCATGACCACACCAATGGCTAAAGAAAGCGTACTTACAATTTCAAAATACACCAATGATTTTATTCCAATGCGGCCTACTTTTTTTAAATCGCCCATGGAAGCAATTCCCAGTGTGACTGTTAAAAAAATAATGGGGAAGGTGAATATTTTTATGATGCTAATAAAGTTTTTAGAAAGGGGCTCCAATTGTAAAGCAAAGCTTGGCATATAAAGGCCTACTAATACGCCAGTTATAATGGCAATTAAAACGTAAAAACTTAGATGGGTAATAATTTTTCGCATATTAATATTGTTATTGTAAATATACTTTTTTACTGCCGTTTCAGTTATCTTTGAGGGTGATTGTTTTCACACTAAACTCATTTTTATGGCAGTAAGAACCGATTTGTTTGAGTCTCCCGATTATTATCAATTAGATGAATTATTCACGGAGGAACATTTAATGGTAAGAAAAGCCGTTAGAGACTACGTCAAAAAAGAAATTTCTCCTATTATAGAAGACTATGCACAGCGTGCCGAATTTCCCACTCAAATTATTAAACAACTAGGGGATATGGGTTGTTTTGGTCCAACCGTTCCAGTCGAATATGGGGGTGGAGGTTTGGACTATATTAGTTATGGTATTATGATGCAGGAATTAGAAAGAGGCGATAGTGGTGTTAGAAGTACTGCAAGTGTACAAGGCTCTTTGGTAATGTTTCCTATTTATGCCTATGGTAGTGAAGCGCAAAAGAAAAAATATTTACCTAAACTAGCTTCTGGTGAATGGCTGGGATGTTTTGGATTAACCGAGCCCGATCATGGTTCTGATCCTTCCAGTATGCTCACTAATATTAAAGATGCGGGGGACCACTATATTTTGAATGGCGCTAAAATGTGGATTAGCAATTCCCCCTTTGCACAAGTAGCAGTAGTATGGGCAAAGAATGAAGCGGGTGAAATTGTAGGCGTAATTGTAGAAAGAGGCATGGAAGGTTTTTTAACACCTACCACTCATGGGAAATGGAGTTTGCGTGCAAGTGCCACTGGAGAATTGGTTTTTGATAATGTGAAAGTTCCTAAAGAAAATATTTTACCAAATGTAAAAGGATTAAAAGGTCCTTTAGGCTGTTTAAGTAAAGCTAGATATGGTATTGCATGGGGTGCCCTAGGTGCTGCCATGGATTGTTATGACACTGCACTTCGTTATAGTAAAGAAAGAATGCAATTTGGTAAACCTATTGGTGCTTTCCAATTGCAACAAAAGAAATTAGCTGAAATGGTTACTGAAATTACCAAGGCGCAATTAATGGTTTGGCGTTTAGGTGTTTTAATGAATGAAGGACGCGCCACACCCGCACAAATAAGTATGGCTAAAAGAAATAGTTGTGAAATAGCTGCGCAAATTACAAGAGATGCTAGGCAAATGCTAGGAGGTATGGGTATTACTGGTGAATACTCGGTGATGAGACATATGATGAATTTGGAAAGTGTAATTACCTATGAAGGCACACACGATATTCATTTGTTAATTACAGGAATGGATATCACAGGGTTCAATGCGTTCAAATAGATTTTATAATTAGAGAAAAAAGAGGAAAATGGCTGCGGATAAAATATTTTTAATTGGAATGATGGGTGCCGGAAAAACTTATTGGGCACAAAAAATGGCTAAGTGGAATAAATGTGTGGGCTATGATTTAGATGCCTTAATAGAGATGAATGAAGAAAAAACAATTGCTGAAATTTTCAATGAGGATGGGGAGGATCATTTTAGAAAAGTAGAAGCAAAAATTTTAAGATGGTTTAAAGAAAAGAAAAAATTTATAATTGCTACAGGTGGCGGTACGCCTTGTTTTCAAGAGAATATGCAGTGGATGAAAAAAGAAGGCATTGTAATTTGGTTAGATGAACCAGTAGAGGTTTTAGTAAAAAGAGTATCTCCTGAAAAAAATCAACGCCCTTTAATTGCTACATTAAGCGATAGTCAAATTGCAACATTCATTGAAAATAAATTAGTAGAAAGACATTCGTTTTATGTGCAAGCCCATTACCGATTAACCAGTGATCAAATTAACGAAGCCGGTTTGAAAAAGTTAATTACAAAGCATGTATCGTAAAATTTTACTAGCAGGCTTAGGCTTCTGCTTATTTGCAGTGGTATTAGGTGCCTTTGGGGCCCATGCTTTAAAAGCCATCGTAAGTGTAGAGAAATTACAAATATTTGAAACGGGGGTGAGGTACCAGTTTTTACATGGATTAGCCCTTATTGCTTTATCGCTTTATGGAATGCAAAATGCAGATAAAATGGGGGAGCAAAAAGCATTGGGTTGGGCTGGCCATTTTTTTATGCTAGGAACTTTCTTTTTTAGCGGCTCTTTGTACTTATTAACTTTAGTTTCTGCTGATCATCCTTTTATTCATTTTATAGGTCCCATCACTCCTTTGGGCGGTCTTTGTTTTATACTGGGTTGGTCTTTTTGGGTAAGGGTAGTTTTTCTTCATAAAGTGGATAAGTAGGCCCCTTCGTTTTCAATTTTACACATTTGCTCAAATTCCTTTTCCGTCCTATGGAGATAACTTATATTTGTTATCATGGCAAATACCCTAAAAAGTAAGAAACAATCAAAGATGAGTGAGGAGAATTTAAATCCTGATAAAGAAGCAGATGTATCGGTGACGGAGGTGGTGAAAGACGAAAGAACTTCCAAAATTATGGGCTCGGTAAGTTTACTCATTACCTTATTTCTTTTTGTGGCATTCACTTCTTATTTATTTACTTGGCAGGACGACCAGGACATGGTTCAATTATGGCGTACCCATTTATTTTCCACCAACGATTTAAAAGCAAATAATTTAATGGGCTATATAGGTGCTTTTGTCGCCTATCAAATTATGTTCAATGGTTTTGGCTTAGCCGCTTATTTATTTTGTTCTTTCTTTTTTGTAGTAGGAGTGAATTTATTTTTCACCAAACCTATTTTTAGTGTATGGCGCAATGTTAGATATGTTATTTTGGGTTTACTTGTAATAAGTACTTGTTTAGCCTTTGTCACTGCAGGTGCTAATTTTTCTTGGGGTGGGGCGCTGGGTGAATATAGTAGTAGTTGGTTAATTAAATGGGTAGGTAATTTTGGAACAGGTGCTTTATTATTAGTGGCGGGCTTTAGTTATTTTATTTGGAGGTTTAACCCCCATTTCAATGTACCAAGTTTTAATTTTTTAATGCCGAAGAAAAAAAATCCTAGCTACGAAGGGGATGATATAGTAGATACCGATGAAACAGCCGTTAAACAAGAATGGGATTTAAATGCAGCAGCAACACCGAATGTAGGGGGCAATAAATTAAATACCAATTCCGATTCTTTTGATGAACTAAGTTTAGAAAGTGAAAAAATTGAAGAGCCGCAAGAATTAGCAGCAGCATTAGCCCCTACACTTATTGATACAGAAGAACCGACAGTAGTAAATGATGTAATGGAGGAAGCTACCCCTGCGCCTGAAAAAATAAATATCGAAGATTTTAATGGTGAATTATTAGAGGACCTTGATTTAGAAATTAAGCCAGTAGCCAAAGAAGTAATTGTACCCGTTGGTGCTATAGGCACAGCCTATGATGCCACTTTAGATTTAAAAAATTACAAGTATCCTTCCATTAATTTATTAGAGACACATGGCTCTGAAAAAATTGTACAAGACCCTGAAGAATTAGAGACGCATAAAAATCAAATTATTGCGACACTCAAAAATTATGATATTGCTATACAAAGAATTGCTGCCACAGTAGGCCCTACGGTAACCTTGTATGAGATTGTGCCTGCGCCTGGTGTGCGTATTAGTAGAATTAAAAATTTAGAAGATGATATTGCTTTAAGCTTGGCTGCATTGGGTATTCGTATAATTGCACCTATTCCTGGGAAAGGAACTATTGGTATTGAGGTTCCGAATATTAGAAAGTCGGTAGTGAGTATGAAAACATTACTTGCTAGTGAGAAATTTCAAAATAGTAAATTCTCTTTACCTATTGCTATTGGTAAAAAAATTGATAATGAAAATTTCATTGTAGACTTAGCCAGTATGCCTCACTTATTAATGGCAGGGGCTACAGGGCAAGGAAAGTCGGTGGGATTAAATGCTATACTTGTTTCTTTATTATATAAGAAGCATCCTTCTCAATTAAAATTTGTTTTAGTAGATCCTAAGAAAGTGGAATTAAGTTTATACCGTGTGATTGAAAAACATTTCTTAGCAAAATTACCTGGAGAACAAGATGCCATTATTACCGATACTAAAAAAGTAATCAATACACTGAATGCATTATGTATTGAGATGGACAATAGATACGATTTATTAAAAGAAGCAGGTTGTAGAAATATAAAAGAGTATAACGATAAATTCACGGCGCGTAGGTTGAACCCAGAAAAGGGGCATCAGTTTTTACCTTTTATTGTTTTAGTAGTGGATGAGTTTGCCGATTTAATAATGACTGCAGGTAAAGAAGTGGAAATGCCTATTGCTCGTTTAGCGCAGTTAGCAAGAGCGGTGGGCATACATTTAATTATTGCTACACAAAGACCAAGTGTAAATATTATTACAGGAACTATTAAAGCAAACTTCCCAGCGCGTATTGCCTTTAAAGTATCCAGTAAAATAGATAGTAGAACTATTTTAGATGCAGGTGGTGCAGAGCAATTAATTGGTAAAGGAGATATGCTGGTGAGTTATAATGGAGAAATTACCCGTTTGCAATGTGCTTTTGTAGACACACCAGAAGTAGATCGCGTTTGTTCTTTCATTGCCGATCAAAAAGGCTATCCTCAAGCGTTCTTACTACCTGAATACGTAGATGAGAAAGAGATGGATGCGGGTAATTTTGATTCAGGAGCTAGAGATGTCTTATTTGAAGAAGCGGCTAGGTTAATTGTAAGTGCTCAAATGGGATCGACCTCTTTAATACAAAGAAGAATGAAATTAGGCTATAATAGAGCAGGCAGGGTAATGGATCAATTAGAATCGGCTGGTTTAGTAGGCCCAAGCCAGGGTTCTAAGCCTAGAGAGGTTTTATATAAGACCGAGGCCGATTTAAATACCTTTTTAAAGGGACTTGATTAAATAAAGCAGAAAACTTTGCCTTAATTTAACACTAACTTAAACATCCATTCTTTAATTTTGTCCAAACCTCATTGTATCAATAATCGCTATTTTATGAGAACCCCCTTAGTGCTGCTTGCTTTTTTTGCCTGTTTGTCGACATTCGCCCAAAAGGATGCCTCAGCCAAGGCTATTTTAGACCAAGTAGGGGCTAAAGTGAAGGATTCTAAAGGCATATTGGTAAGCATTCAGCTAATCTCCAAGAATGCTCAAGGCAAGGCCCTGGGAACCAAGCAGATAAATTTGAAAATGAAGGGAGATAAATACTATTTGAAACAAGGGCTGATGGAAATACTTTGTGATGGCAAAATTATCTACAATTTTGACGGGGCAAATTCCATTTCAAAGTCTAGTTTAGCAGAGTCGGATCAAACCCTAAGCCCTCAAAAATTATTAGCAGGTAACTACGATAAAGACTTCAATTACAGCCTTTTAGCTCAAACTTCTTCCAATGCAACTATTGAACTAACCCCACTTGATAAGCGTAAGAGTTTTCAGAAAGTAACCTTGGTTATTGACAAGCTTAAATCGGCCCTTTCTTCGGCCTCCATATTAGATAAAAGCAATAATAGCACAGTAGTAAAAGTGCTATCAATTAATTACAATGCTGTTTTGGCCGACAATCTATTCCTCTTCAATAGGGCCAAATACCCAAAAAACGTGGAAATTTTTGATTGATTTACGCCTTTTTACACGTATCTTCGCAGCCGAAATAAAAAAATAAAACCGTAGTTAATAGTTAACTACAAAAAAAGAAGTTTTACAATGGCTATATTAACATCAGAAAAGAAAGCAAGCATTTTTGCTGAATTTGGCGGAAAAGCAACTAACACAGGTTCAATTGAAGGACAAGTTGCTCTATTAACCGAGCGTATTGCGCACATTTCAGGTCACCTGAAAGCAAACCACAAAGACCATTCAACTCAAAGAGGTTTAATGCAATTAGTGGGTCAGCGTAAGCGTTTATTGGTTTATTTACAAAAACATAACCTAACGGGTTACCGCGCACTAATTGAAAAATTAGGCTTAAGAAAATAATCAACAAAAACAAATTATAGGCTGTCCCAACTGTACAACACGGTTGGGATTAGTCGTTTATATACTATCGATTCTATCAAAGAAAAGATTTAAAAAAATTAAAATGATAACACAACCTAAATCAGTCAAGTTTGAAATAAATCCAGGACAAGAGGTATTTATTGAAACAGGTAAATTAGCGCGTCAAGCAGATGGTGCTGTTACTGTAAGACAAGGCAATTGTATTTTACTCGCAACAGTAGTTGCCAATAAAGATCCTAAAGACGGACAAGACTTTTTTCCTTTAAGCGTAGACTACCAAGAAAAATTTGCATCTGCAGGTCGTATTCCTGGTTCTTTCTTCAAAAGAGAAGCGCGTTTAAACGATTATGAAATATTAACCAGCCGTTTAATTGACCGTGCACTTCGTCCTTTATTCCCTGAAGATTATTTATGCGATGTACAAGTATTAATCTCTTTGATATCAAGTGATGAGAATGTAATGCCCGATTCATTAGCCTGTCTTGCAGCCTCTGCAGCATTAGCCGTTTCTAATATTCCTATTAAAGAAATTATTTCTGAAGTACGTATTGGCCGCATTAAAGGAGAATTTATTATTAATCCTTCTAAAGCACAATTAGCTATTTCTGACTTTGAATTTTTGATTGCTGCTACTGATAAGAATTTGATGATGGTAGAAGGAGAAGCAAAAGAATGTTCTGAAGAAGAATTAGTTCAATGTTTAGAAATTGCACATGATGCCATTCGCAAACAAATTAAAGCACAAGCGGAATTAAGAAAAGTAGTAGGTATCACTGAAGTGCGTGATTATAAAAAACCAGAACAAGATATTACCATTAAAGATAAAGTATATGCATTCGCCAAAGCGAAAGTAACTGCGATTGCTGAAATGGGTTCTGCTAAGCATGAAAGAAGCGATGCATTCACTGCTTTGAAAAAAGAAATCATTGAACATTTAGGAACTGAAATTACCGACTTGCAAAAGAAATTAGCAGGTAAGTATTACGAGGACTTAAAATGGGAATTAGTAAGAGACATGATGGTGGACAAACGTATTCGTTTAGATGGTCGTAAGTTAGATCAAGTACGTCCATTAGCCATGGAAGTAGATCCACTTCCAACGCCGCATGGTTCTTCTTTATTTACAAGAGGAGAAACTCAATCTTTAACAACAGTTACTTTAGGTACGAAGTTGGATGAGTTAATGCAAGAGACTGCAGCAAGTGCTGAATACACTAAATTTTTCTTACACTATAATTTCCCTCCTTTCTCTACAGGAGAAGTTAAGATGATGCGTGGTGTAGGTCGTCGTGAAGTAGGTCATGGTAATTTAGCCATGCGTTCTTTAAAACAAATGTTACCGGATACCACTACTTTCCCATACACATTAAGAGTAGTCTCTGATGTATTAGAATCAAATGGTTCATCCTCTATGGCAACTGTTTGTGCGGGTTCTTTAGCTTTAATGGATGCTGGTGTTCCAATGCCTAAGCACGTGAGTGGTGTGGCCATGGGATTAATTTCAAGAGAAGATGGTAAGTACGCCATCTTAACAGATATCTTAGGTGATGAAGATCATTTAGGTGATATGGATTTTAAAGTAACTGGTACACGCGATGGTATTTGCGGTGTGCAAATGGATATTAAAGTTGACGGTTTAAGTATGGACATTATGCGTGAAGCATTGTCTCAAGCTAAAAAAGGTCGCTTACATATTTTAGATGCGATGTATGAGTGTATGCCAGCTGCACGTGCCGATGTAAAACCTCATGCACCAAGAATGGTTAAGTTAATTATTGATAAAGAATATATTGGAGCCGTAATCGGACCAGGTGGTAAAATCATCCAAGAGATGCAAAGAACCACTGGTGCGACTATTAATATTGAGGAAGTAGGCAACCATGGTGAAGTAAGTATCTTCTCTGCTAATAAAGATAGCTTAGACGCTGCTGTGAAGTGGATCAATGGTATTGTAGCTGTTCCAGAAATTGGTGATGAGTACGAAGGGGTAGTAAAGGGTGTGAAAGAGTTTGGTGCCTTTGTAGAATTCATGCCAGGCAAACAAGGTTTATTACACATTAGTGAAATAAGCTGGAAGCGTTTGGAAACAATGGATGGTATCTTTAACGAAGGAGATGTCGTAAAAGTGAAATTGGTTGGTTTGGATCCTAAAACAGGAAAATTCAAATTAAGTCATAAAGCTTTATTACCTCGTCCAGAGCAAGCGCCTCGTGAAGATAGAGGTCCTCAACAAGGTTAATTTTTTCTGCGCCTTTTTAAAATTTAAAGGCTTGAAAAATTCTATAATGATTTTTAAAATGCCTTCCCATTACTTGGGAGGGCATTTTTTTGGTTTATTTTTTTTCAAAAACCTTACAAATGAATAAATCCAATTCCAAGCTTATATCATATATCGATGATTAAATACATAATCTTCGTCTCTCTCTGCGCATGCTCGAAAGTTCGACTCAGATTAGTATTTAATCATCTTACTATTATACCTTTACGGCCTAAGACCTATTAAGAACCTAATTAAAGACGTACAAAACAATCTAATGTCTAAAGAATACATACAAATAGCCTTCAATTTTGACAATCAGGACCAATTTGAAATGCTGGTTGCTCAGCTTTCTGCATTAGGATTTGAGGGGTTTAACGAGGAAGAGGCAAGCCAAGGCATTAATGATGGGGTGAAAATGTCTAATAAGCTTGGAGAAGGGGCTGGTCATTGCAAAACCTTTATACTGCAGACTGAATTTGAGGCTAATTTATTGGGTAATGAATTAGATATTATATTCAAGCAGCATAAGTTAACTTACACAAAATCAGTTATTAAAGAAGAAAATTGGAATGCCCTTTGGGAATCTAATTTTGAACCAGTAAGGGTGGGTGATTTTGTGGGTATACGAGCTAATTTTCATCCCCATTTTGAACCTAAAGTAGCATATGAGATAGAGATTACGCCTAAAATGAGCTTTGGAACAGGGCATCATGCCACTACTTTTACCGTTATTGAATTAATGGAATCAATGGACTTTAAAGGCAAGACGGTTTATGACTTTGGAACGGGTACGGGTATATTAGCCATACTTGCTGAAAAGCTAGGGGCGGCATCGGTTTTGGCCGTTGACAACGACGATTGGTGTATTGAAAATTCTATAGAAAACGTACAAAACAATGGTTGTCAGTTAGTTAGAATAGAAAAAGTAGAAACAGCCTATCAAAAAGAAAACTTTGAAATTATTATAGCCAATGTAAATAGGCATATCATTGAGGCCAATATGCTTGAATTGACCCAAATTGCTGGTCCAGCATCTACCTTAGTATTAAGTGGCTTACTTATTGAGGATCAAGCAGATATGATTCAATTAGCCACTAATAATGGCTGGAATTTTCTAAAGTCAAGGCCTTTAAATGGCTGGGTTAGTTTAATGTTTAAGCTTTCCTAAAGGTTACAGCTGGCACTGTTAACAAATCATTAATTTTTTTCGTCGTATCTTTGTCCTCCAAGAAATTCTACTATGACAGAGATCATTCTAATTATTCTGGCTTATATCATCGGATCTATCCCTACAGCAGTGTGGGTGAGTAAGTCTGTTTTTGGCATAGACATTAGAGATTACGGAAGTGGAAATGCTGGAGCAACCAATTCATTTAGGGTATTAGGTACTAAATGGGGAAGCTTTGTAATGCTTGTGGATGTTACCAAGGGTGTTATTGCAACTTCATTATATATTCTTATACCTTATTACTTAACCAACGAACTAGCAAGAACTAATTTTATGATAGCCCTAGGAATGGTGGCTGTCCTTGGACATATATTTCCCATTTTTGCCAACTTTAGAGGCGGAAAAGGGGTGGCTACTTTATTAGGAATGGCTTTAGCTATTCAACCAGTGGTCGCTTTATTATGCTTAGTAGTATTTTTAATTACTTTGCTTTCAACTCGATTTGTATCATTAAGCTCTATGCTCGCGGGAGTGGCTTTTATGGTATTGATCCTCTTTATTTTCAATGAAAAGGAGACAGTTTATCGCCTTTTCGCAATTATAGTGGCTATGATGGTGGTGGTGACTCATCAAAAAAACATCACAAGGCTTATCAAGGGTACTGAAAATAAGGTGCCCATTTTCAAAAACAGGAATAGAAGAAGCCTTAAATAAGGATTTGTTCATCAAATTTTTTTAAGATTTCACCAAGATTGTACTTCTAAAAAATTAGAATTTCGTAACTTCGTCGTCCCTTAAAACTTTAAAGCTATGTCAGGTAATCAGAACATTTTAGAGAAATTGCAACTGAAGGAAGAGAAAAATTTACTGATTCAAGGCCTACCGTCTTCTGTAGAGAAGCAGTTTGCTAAGCTTTCTTACAACAAGAACTTAACCCCCTTATTAAAGACTAGAAAAATTGATTTTGCCCTTATTTTTGCCATCAATCAATTGCAATTAAATAATATCTTAAAAGAGGTATTTTCAGCCTTGCATCCAGAAAGTAAATTATGGATAGCTTATCCAAAAACCACTTCTAAAATAGTATCTGATTTAAACAGAGACGCAAGCTGGGAAATTTTATCTAAGAATGATTATGAGGCAGTAAGACAAGTAACCTTAGACCATGTTTGGACGGCTATGCGTTTTAAGAAATTAGATCAAATACCTAATAGAAACAGAACCTTTGTTGAATTTAAGGCTGCCAATATTAAAGTGGACGATTTTGAAAAAAGATTAATTGCCCTTCCTATAGAATTAGATAAATTATTTGGTGCGCATGAAGAAGCTAGAGAATTCTTTATTTCTTTATCTATACTAAATCAAAAAGAATATTTAAGTTGGATTCAAGGTGCAAAGAAAGAAGAAACTAAACAAAAGCGTTTGGAATCAACTTTAGAAAAATTATTAGCAGGGAAGAATAGCCCTTCAGAGAAATAATAAATTTACACTCTAATGATTTTTAAGGCTCCAGGTTTGGAGCCTTTTCTATTTTAAAAATTATTTCAAGATCACCGTTCCAATACCTTGCGTTAATTCACGCTCCACTTCTTTTAAATGCTTATGTATTTGAAGTAATTGTATTTGTTCTTTTTCAGGTGCAGTCTCTAGGTCCATTTGATTTTGACTAATCATCTTTTTCACCTTTCTTAGTTTAAAGTACATTAAGCCTATTTCAACTTCGTTGATAATATCTTTTACATCTTCGCGTTCTGGCTTTCCTAATTTCTCATTCCATCTTGTACTTAATTCGTGGTCGGGTTCAAATAAACTCACTACCCATTTTTGCACTCTTTCGTCTTCATGGTATTGAAGTGTTTTGCCATTAGGAAGTTTACCTGCATAAAACCATTTTTTATAAGCTTCTATCAAGTACACCATATCCTCATTTTCTAAAGGGAAGCTTTCTATTTCATCAAAAATCCACTGCGCTACTAATTTATTTTCTTTAGTAAGTTCATTGCCATATTCAATAATTAGCTTCACTAAATTTTTTTCGTGGGCTAAATCTTTATCTGTAAATAAGTCGGTATCCTGCTGTTGTTCTTGTCCTTGAGGGAAGCTAGGCATTAGAATAGCCGCTTCGTCATAAGACATTTTCTTTTCTTCCTTTACTATCTTATCTCGCTTAAACTTATTCACTAATTGCGTTAAGCCTGTTTCGTCAATACGCAATAGGGAAGAGCACTTTCTAACATATTCTTGTAGCTTGGTAAAGTCCTCTGGTTTATTAATTTTACTTAAGGTTTCTGCAATTTGATTCACCAATGCATTTTTCTTATTCAAATCTCCACCCACTTCTTTTAATTGCACTTCTAATTGAAAGAGTACAAAATCTTTTTTAGCCGATTGTACAAATTCTCTAAAAGCGTCGGGTCCCACTTTATTGACATAACTATCTGGATCTTCTTTATCGGGAATTAAAACTAGTTGCACATTCAAACCTTCTTCCAATGCCATATCTAATCCACGCAAGGCTGCTTTCACACCCGCTGCATCTCCATCATAAATAATAGTAAGGTTCTGTGTATATTTTTTAATGAGCCTTAACTGGTCAATGGTTAAAGAAGTACCACCACTGGCCACCACATTTTCAATACCAGCTTGGTGAAGACTTACCACATCGGTATAACCTTCTACAAGTAAACACTCATTTAATTTATCTATAGATGTTCTTGCAAAATAAGAACCATATAAAATTTTACTTTTTACATAAATATCATTCTCGGGTGAGTTAATGTATTTAGGAGACTTGTCGTTCTTTGCAATTTGTCTTGCACCAAATCCAATAATTTTTCCGGTGGTGTTGTGAATAGGAAAAATAATACGGTCTCTGTAATTATCCTGCCACTCGCCATTGCGTTCTACTACTAAACCTGTTTTCGCAAAAAGTTCAGGATTGAATTGGTTTTGAATTAAAGCCTTGGCTAAACTGTCTTTATCGGAAGGGTTGTAACCAATTTTAAATTTCTCTACAATGGGTTTTAAAAAACCTCTATGTTGCATATAGCTTTGCGCAATAGATTCACCAGCCTCTGTTTCCCAGTATTGCTTTGCAAAAAAATCCATCGCGAAATTATTAATCGCATATAAACTATCGGCTACTTGTTGTGCTAATTTTTGAGCAGGACTGCTTTCTGTTTCTTCAATTTCAATATTATACCTTGCTGCCAACCATCTTAAAGACTCTACATAACTATACTTCTCATGCTCCATTAAAAAAGTAATGGTATTGCCACTTTTACCACATCCAAAACATTTGTAAATTTCTTTAGCAGGGGAAACGGTAAAAGAAGGCGATTTTTCGTTGTGAAAAGGACAGTTGCCTATAAAGTTGGTACCTCTCTTTTTTAACTTTACAAATTCACCCACTACATCAATGATGTCAATGCGGTTGGTGATTTGTTGTATAGTATTCGAGGTAATCATGAGGGCGAAAATAACTAATCTTAAGAGAAAATAGGGCTATTCTTGGTTCGAAAACTCCATATCATCACTATCTAGTAATTCCCTTTCAATTTCCTCCATTTGGACTATGTCCCAAGCCTCTGATTCTGTGGGGGTCATATTCATTATTTCGGCATATTCGGTCAAATCTAGGGTATCTTGAAGGCTATCTGACAGGCAGCAAATGACAAATGAGGTATTATTCTCATAGAAGGTAGCCTGACCTTCTGCTAATTGGGCAATCACCGGCAACTCCCAGCGGGCCACTTGACCAAGGTTCAGAACCAGGTTTTTAGGGGCTTCAGCACCAATTTTAGCTATTATTTGGGCTAATTCTGGCACGAGATTTGAACTAAGACTATTCTCGAGAATGGTAAGAACAGTAAATTTCTCTTTGGGTTCGGTTTTGTATTGCATATTGGCTTAATAATAAAAGGTTGATAAACAAGTAATACTTAACATACTTTAGGTCAAAAATATTCGTTATTCTTGTAACAGCTCGAAATAAATATATGGATAATAATTTTTCAACACAAGTTAAGGAAATCATCTCTTATAGCCGTGAAGAGGCTTTGAGATTAGGTAATGACTTTATAGGAGCTGAGCATTTAATGCTAGGCCTTATAAGAGACCAGGAAAATACTGCGATAAAGGTATTGAAGCAGTTGAATGTAAATTTAGCAGAACTAAGAAAAGAAATTGAATTAGCCGTTAAGGATAAGTCGGGTAAGAATGTGGCGAACATTAATAGCTTGCCTTTAACCAAGCAGGCTGAAAAAGTAATTCGTGTTACGGTATTGGAAGCAAAGGCGCTTAAAAGCCCCATGGTAGAAACGGAGCATTTACTTTTAAGCATTTTAAAAAACAAAGAAAACATAGCCACTCAAATTTTAAATCAATTTGATATTGACTATGATTTATTCAGAACAGAATTAGGAATGATTGGATCCAATACAGATGAACCTATGAATCGTCCTAGTGCAGAATTTCCTGAAGAAGGAGATGATGAATTTGAAGAAGAGAAAAGAGGTGGTGGTGCTGGCGCCTTTGGTGCTGCATCTAAAACAAAACCTACAACACCTAATAAGTCAAAGACGCCTGTACTTGATAATTTTGGTCGTGATATTACCAAACTTGCTGAAATGGATTCATTAGATCCTATCGTAGGTCGTGATGCAGAAATAGAAAGAGTAAGTCAAATTTTAAGTAGAAGAAAAAAGAATAATCCCATTTTAATAGGTGAGCCTGGTGTGGGTAAGACAGCTATAGTAGAAGGTTTAGCACTTCGTATTGTACAAAGAAAAGTAAGCCGCGTATTATTTGATAAACGTGTTATTTCTTTAGACTTAGCAGCACTTGTTGCAGGTACTAAATACAGAGGACAGTTTGAAGAGCGTATGAAGGCCATTATGAATGAGCTTGAAAAAAACAGAGACGTTATTTTATTTATTGATGAAATACATACTATCGTTGGAGCAGGTGGAGCAAGCGGTTCCTTAGATGCTTCCAATATCTTTAAGCCAGCCTTAGCGCGTGGAGAATTACAATGTATTGGTGCTTCAACATTAGATGAATATAGAATGCACATTGAAAAAGATGGCGCCTTGGATAGACGTTTCCAAAAAGTAATTATTGAACCACCAAGTGTGGCCGATACTATTACCATCTTAAATAATATCAAATCTAAATACGAGGATTACCATAGCGTAGTATACGATCAAGAAGCCATTGAAGCTTGTGTGAAATTAAGCGACCGTTATATGACCGACCGTTTACTTCCAGACAAAGCCATTGATGTATTAGATGAAGTGGGTGCCAGAGTGCATTTGAAAAATATTAATGTTCCTTTAGATATTGTTGATTTAGAAAAACAAATTGAAGAAGTTAAGAACGAAAAAAATAGAGTGGTAAAAAGCCAACGCTTTGAAGAAGCGGCTAGTTTAAGAGATACAGAAAAGAAATTAGGAGAGGCTTTAGAAAAAGCTAAAACTACTTGGGAAGAAGATAGTAAGAACAAGCGTTTCCCTATTAACGAAGAAAATATTGCTGAAGTAGTGAGCATGATGACGGGCATTCCTGTAAAAAGAATGGTGGAAGCAGAAACTACGAAGTTGAAAAAGATGACGGAGGAAATGAAGACCGAAGTTATTGGACAAGATGAAGCTTTAGGCAAAGTGGTGAAAGCCATACAAAGAAATAGAGTGGGCTTAAAGGATCCTAAAAAACCTATAGGTACTTTTATTTTCTTAGGCCCCACTGGCGTAGGTAAAACTGAGTTAGCTCGTGCACTTGCCAGAAATTTATTTGACTCAGAAGATTCTTTAATTAGAATTGATATGAGTGAGTATATGGAAAAGTTTTCTGTAAGCCGTTTAATTGGAGCCCCTCCAGGTTATGTTGGCTATGAAGAAGGCGGTCAATTAACAGAAAAGGTACGCCGTAAGCCATACTGCGTTATACTTTTAGATGAAATTGAAAAAGCACATCCAGATATTTATAATATTTTATTACAAGTTTTAGATGATGGCATTTTAACAGATGGCTTAGGTAGAAAAGTAGATTTTAAAAATACTTTAATTATCATGACTTCTAATATTGGTGCTCGTCAATTAAAAGAATTTGGTGATGGCGTAGGTTTTGCAACTGCAACACGTGTACTTCAAACGGACGAGAACAATAGATCTGTTATTGAAAAAGCATTAAAGAGAACTTTTTCTCCAGAGTTTTTAAATAGAGTAGACGATGTGGTAGTGTTTAATTCATTGACCAAAGAAAATATTTTCTTAATCATTGACATTATCATGAAAAATGTACTAAGTCGTTTAGTGACTTTAGGATTAAACTTAGTTTTATCTGAAGAGGCTAAAGGATTTATTGCAGAAAAAGGCTATGATGTTCAATTTGGAGCAAGACCTTTGCATAGAGCCATTCAAAAATATATCGAAGATCCTCTAGCAGAGGAAATCTTAAACCATAGTGTTAAAGAAGGCGACACTTTAGTAGGCGATTTAGACAAAGAAAATAGTAAGCTTGTTTTTACTTTACAAAAAAAGGAAAAAGAGAAAGCACCAAAGGCCCCTAAAGAACCTAAAGAAGACTAAGTCTTGAAATATAATTAAAAAAGCCTCCTAGACTAGGGGGCTTTTTTTTAGGAGATAATTTAAGATCTAATAGTATGCTAGCCTCTAGGCTTTAGT
>Ga0194060_10001085_pt1 | contig 19647 bp, 16 predicted proteins | sample SepL225m_MetaG_FD_163427 | JGI IMG/M metagenome (GOLD analysis project Ga0194060, IMG submission 163427) | Anoxic zone freshwater microbial communities from boreal shield lake in IISD Experimental Lakes Area, Ontario, Canada - Sep2016-L222-5m | ecosystem: Environmental > Aquatic > Freshwater >... | reverse complement strand
AGATTCTTCACCCATGGCCGGAACAACGGTTTCGCGTCAAATACTCAAGTTAGGAGCCGGATGCGGGAATTCCGCCAGTCCGGATCTGTCCGGGGGGCGAGGGGAAACCCTCGTCCCTACCGGGATAGACTTTTATAACATGCTTCATGATAGGTATAATTTATACCGTATTGTGTCTGATGGTCTAGTGGCAATTTTAACATATTCACCTGATTTAGAGGTATTTAGCACTGCAAATTATTTGGCAGAGCTAAGGGAGTAATCATCGATACATTATATTGCTTTTTGTAAAAAAATTGATTCCTTCGAATCGCTAGGAGATATACAATCAAAGCTGTATAGAAAAATATTTGAAAATAGCATATTGAACCAAACTATAAAAAAATGTCTTACATTAATATTTCTGTTATTATCACTTGCTATAACTTGGAAAAATATATTGAGGATACACTTTTAAGTGTGTTTGCTCAATCACGGCAAGCTGATGAAATTATTGTAGTTGACGATTGTTCTACTGACAATTCTTCACATATCCTTAGCCAGTATACTGATAGGATTAAATATATCCGAATGCCAAAAAATAGTGGTGTTTTATCGGCTTGGCTGCGTGGTGTCGACGAATCAAAAGGAGATGTACTTTCATTTATAGATGGTGACGATATTTGGCATATTAACAAATTGGAGGAAGTTGAAATTGCATTTTTAAATGACGACAGGAGAATTTTAGTAACTCATGATTATGAATGTATTGATGGGGAGGGTGCATACAGAGCTTATTCAGAAGATCCGACCCACATTAATACAATAAGGATTGTGAAAGAATGTTGTGGAGATCATAATAAAATGGACAAGCTTCTCAGAAATTCAATTCTCTCTTATAAAGGAGTTTGGCTAGGTAGTGCATTTTCTATTAAAATAAAATATCTCGACTTAGAGAAATATAAAAAATGGGTATTTTCATTAGTTTCTCCCGAATTATCTCATCAGGATCAGCCAATAGCTGGTTTTATTTGCGTAAATAATTTAACTGAACAAGTTTTTTATATCAATAAAATTTTATTAAAATATAGGATATATTTAAACAATTCAAGTGGTGCATCAACTGACTTACGTTCAGCCTTGCGAACATTAGAACGAAGTTACGCTACTATTATTAGAACAAAAGACCTTATTATCGGGATGCCGCACTTAGAAGAAGAAAATAAACGAATCGAATTTCTTTTGATGCAAAATAGATATTTTGTTTATTTGTATTCTAAGAAATATTATATGGCATTACAAAAATTTATTTTTTTGACTATAGGATTTTGGGGTGTTATGAAAATATTCAAGGAGACGAAAAGGCTCCTCTTTGTTTTTGTTTTTGGCCCAACTGTTTTTCTTCGTACTAAATAGTTAGGCTATCGCTGCTGATTTCTGAATGATACCTTTCTTATCCAATTGATTTGGTTTTTAATATCAAACCCAGCTTCTATCAATAGTATACCCATAAATGTGTTTGTATGAAAGTTTCAAATAGAAAAAGAGTTATGGTTACCGGAGGAGCTGGATTTTTAGGTTCCCACTTGTGTGAGCGTCTTCTTAAAGAAGATTACGATGTGCTATGCGTTGATAACTTTTACAGTGGCACAAAAGACAACGTATCTTATCTGCTTGGCAACCCCCATTTTGAATTAATTCGACATGATATTACTTTTCCGCTTTATGTGGAAGTTGATGAGATTTACAACTTGGCTTGTCCTGCCTCTCCCATTCATTATCAATTGGACCCAGTTCAAACTACCAAGACTTGCGTGCATGGAGCAATTAACATGTTAGGCTTAGCCAAGCGAACCAAAGCCAAGATTCTTCAAGCATCAACTTCAGAGGTTTACGGCGATCCAGAAGTTCATCCACAGAAAGAAAATTATTGGGGTCATGTGAATCCTATCGGAATTCGTTCATGTTACGATGAGGGTAAGCGTTGTGCTGAGACGTTATTCTTTGACTATCATCGCCAGAATAACGTGGAAATTAAGGTAGTTCGTATCTTTAATACTTATGGCCCGCGTATGCACCCTAACGATGGTCGTGTTGTCAGCAACTTTATTGTTCAGGCTCTTGCTGGGGATGATATTACTATATATGGTGATGGTTCACAGACTAGAAGCTTTTGTTATGTTGATGACCTTATTGAAGGGTTTGTTCGGATGATGTCAAGCCCCCGTGATGTAGTTGGACCATTCAACATGGGGAACCCGATAGAGTTCAGTATCAAAGAACTTGCCGAAACTGTCCTCAAGATAGTTGATAGCCCATCAAAACTGGTTTTTAAGCCTCTTCCACAGGATGATCCTAAGCAACGCAAACCTGATATTTCTTTGGTCAAGGAGCATCTCCTATGGGAGCCTAAAGTTAATCTTGAGCAAGGTATGCAAAAGACAGTTTCTTACTTTCGATCTTTTTTAGGCTTATGAATAATTGCTTATAAGAAGCTTTAGAATACAATAATAGACCAAATATAGTCTAACAAATATAATACTTCGACCAGATGTTTGGTGTTCTTTACATTAGCTATGATGGTATGCTGGAGCCTTTGGGTCAGTCGCAAGTTCTGGCTTACCTTAAGCGTTTGGTTGTAGGACGACGTATTCATCTCATTAGTTTTGAGAAGCCTGCAGACTGGGTGAATGTTATTGATCGTAACCAACTTGTTCAGGATATTGCCGATTCAGGTATAGTCTGGCATCCGTTGCGCTATCACAAGCGCCTATCTACGATTGCAACATTATGGGATATTATTTGTGGTATTATTTATGGTTTGTGGTTGGTTTTGTACTATCGCCTTACCATCATTCACGCCCGTAGCTATGTTGCTTCCGTTATGGCTTTGGTGCTTAAACGGTTGACAGGCGTGAAATATATTTTTGATATGCGTGGCTTTTGGGCTGATGAGCGAGTTGATGGTGGAATGTGGCCTGCTGGCGGGCATCTGTATCGTGTTGCCAAATGGTTTGAAAGGCATTTTTTGCTCAATGCAGATTATGTTGTATCACTGACTCAAACGGCTGTAGATGAGATGAGTACCTTTCCTTATCTGCAGAAGCGCATGCCACCATTTGAGGTTATTACCACCTGTGCTGATCTGGAGTTGTTCCGTCCAGCGCAGCTTGACTCTTTACCAAATCAGATTGATCGACCCTTTACTTTGGGCTATGTAGGTTCGGTAGGTGTCTGGTATCTGTTCGACGAAACCCTCCGTTGCTTCAAGTTGTTGCGGGAGCTACTTCCCGATGCTCGCTTGTTGGTATTTAACCGTGGTGGTCATGATTATATTTGTGAACGGATGGAGGTTATGAACGTTAGTCCTGATTCCGTCAAAATTGAAGAGGCAGATCATGTTGGAGTTGCCCGTGCCATGCAGCGTATGGATGCGGGAATCTTTATTATCAAGCCAGTGTATTCAAAAATGGCATCAGCGCCGACCAAGCTGGGCGAGTTCCTTGGTTGTGGTGTCCCTTGTCTTGGGAACGCCGGTGTTGGGGATATGGCCGCAATACTCGAAAATGAGCAGGTTGGTGTTGCCTTGAGTCGTTTTGATGATGATGCGATGCGTGAGGCAATTGAGCGTTTATTGCAATTGACGCAAACCGCAGGAATCAAAGAACGGTGCAGAGAGGTGGCGTTGCGGTATTTTTCGCTTGATGAGGGTGTGCGCCGTTATGCTTCTATCTATCAGAAGCTGGATGTTCACTCATGAGGTTGTTAGTTCTGCCTCGTTATGACCGTTTAGGAGCAAGCAGTCGGCTTCGCATGTTGCAGTATCTCCCATGGCTCAAGTTTGCGGGTATTGATGTGGATGTTGAACCCCTGTTTTCAGACGCTTATGTGTTGGGTTTGCAGAGTAACAGACGCAATATAAGTGAGGTACTGCGAGCTTATGTTTCGCGTATAAAGACATTGTTGTGGAGTGAACAGTTTGATCTTATCTGGATTGAAAAAGAGCTTTTGCCCTGGCTGCCTGCTTGGTTAGAGTTCATGTTGTTGTCAAAGAGTGTGCCTTACGTTCTTGATTATGATGATGCGGTTTTCCATTATTATGATCAGCATGATACTCTTTTTGTCAAGAGTGTGCTGGGCAGCAAGCATCCCTCATTGATGCGCAATGCTGCACTGGTGATTGCGGGTAATGCGTATTTGGCAGATTTTGCGTATCATGCCGGAGCCAAACGGGTAGAAATTATTCCGACAGTGGTTGACTTGGAGCGCTATCCTGTTGTTGATGATACCTATGAGAGGAGGCAATCGTTACCTCCATGCGTTGGATGGATTGGGCAGCGTGCCACGGCAGAGTACCTTTTACCTTACAAGAAAGTATTTGATTCTCTCTCAAAAGAGGGTTGTGCATGTTTTTCTGCCATTGGTTTTGATGCTGAATCTCTTGGTTTGCCCATGAAATCTGTTTCCTGGTCAGAGAGTACTGAGGTAGCGGATATTGCCAGTTTTGATATTGGCATTATGCCACTTGTGGATAATCCGTTTGAGCGAGGAAAGTGTGGCTACAAACTTATTCAGTATATGGCTTGCGGTTTACCGGTGGTCGCCTCGCCAGTTGGAGTTAATTGTCAGATAGTTGAGCATGGTGTGAATGGGTTTCTTGCGGAGAGCGTGGAAGAGTGGGAGAGTTCATTGAGGTTATTGGCAACTGATCAGAAGTTAAGGAAGCGAATGGGGCTTTCAGGTAGGCAAAAAGTGGAAACGCAATTTAGCATTCAGGTTACCGGGCCACGATTGGCAGCACTACTGAAAAATTCATGTCAAAAGGTATAAAATATTAGAGGGTTGTTTATGGTTCAACAGAGAGATGCGAAGGATCAAACAAAGCGAATCTATGTCGCAATATTTTTGACCGCACTGGTATTGCGCTTGGCGTACTGTTTTTACCTGCAAAAGTTTATGTGGGGTGGAGAGTTTCGATATACCACGGCGGATACCCCTTCATACCTTGATTCATTCATGAATCTTATCCATTATGGCCGCTACTGTTTTGATCTTGAAATAAAAGACTCCTGTTTTTATCGCCTGCCGACCTATCCATTTTTTCTTGGCATTAACCACTTGATTTTTGGAAAGTTTGCCTGGGCCTCTGTTTCTGTGTTTCAGTCGATGATTGACGCAGTATCCTGCTGTTTGGCATTCGCAATTGCCCGTGGTCTGAATTTCGATCTGGTCAGCCAGCGGGTTGTTGCGCTTTTGTTTATTTGTTATCCATTTACCATAGTGTGGACCTCGGTACAGGTGCCAGAGGTTATTGGAGTGTTTTTTGTTTTACTTGCAGTGTATTTCATTGTTGTGGAGCAACGACAAGTATTATCAGTTCTTGGAAGTGGTGCAGCGCTTGTGTTGGCTGTGTGGTCGAAGCAGTATACGCTGGCGCTGCTTCCAGCCGTTGTATTTCTTGTGGCTTCACGAGCTGATTGGAAAAGAGCCGTTACCATCACCACTGCAATATATTTATCCTTTTGTGTACTTTACTCGCCTTGGCCGATAAGAAATTATGTGAACCATGGGGAATGGGCGTTTTTAATGGGGAAGACAACAGGTCACAGATTTTATTTGGCTGATTTCAACTCTGAAATGAATTTTGTTAAGCTGTTTTATGAAAATCCTAAAGATATGCTTGACATCGCGGCAACAAAGGGCATACTCATTTTGCCAGAATCTAAATTTGTAAAGGATCACCGATATGAAATTGACCAAGCGGTTAGGCTGGCTTTTGAGAAAGGCCCAGGGTCACTTTTAAGGCAGGGTAAGGTGTTAACGATAAATAAGGAATTGAGAGTTGATGAAAAAAATGTAGCAGATGCATTTAATGTTCTTTCGATTAAGGCAAAAAACGAGATGGCATTCACAGAGTATTATCGTACTGCATTTGAAAGTTTTCAAAAAGGCTTTTTTAAAACGAACTATATTGCTAAAAGCGGTTCTGCAATAATCCAGGCTATTCTTTTTGGGTATCGCGGTATTTTGGTGGTTCTTGGTATTTCAGCACTATTTGTTGCCCGGGATAGGGTGCGCTGGTTTGTCGTGGGTGTTTTAATGTATTGGGTATCGACATTGTTTGTTATTTCGTTTATTTACCGACAGGTTGAAATGAGGTATTTGCTTATGTCTGATATGCTTTTGATTATCTGTTCCGGGTTGACGATTGGTTGGCTATTGAGCAAAGTCCGAAGATTAATGGTGAATAAGGCGAATTTGGTATGATCGACATATCTGTTGTAATACCAGTCTACAAAGCCGAAGGGTGTATGCATGAACTTTATAAGCGTCTTGTGACGTCCCTTGAGTCTATTACGTCCGATTTTGAGATTATCCTTGTTGAGGATTGTGGTGGTGATAAATCCTGGGAAATCATCAATGCCCTTGCTCTGAAAGATCATCGTGTCAAGGGGATTCAGTTCAGCCGAAACTTCGGACAGCACTATGCAATAACAGCCGGTCTTGATTACGCTCTGGGTGATTGGGTTGTCGTGATGGATTGCGATCTTCAGGATCAGCCAGAAGAAATAATCAAACTGTATCATAAGGCACAGGAAGGGTATGATATTGTTGTAGGTCGTCGTGCATGTAGGAAGGATACTTTTGTTAAAAAAATTGGTTCAAGAGTATTTTACCAGGTGTTTATTTATTTCACCGGTTCAAAGATTGATAATCGTATTGGCAATTTTGGTATTTATGCTAGGAAAGTTATCAAAAGTATTACGTTGCTTAGGGAACAGAACCGTTCATTTGGTCTCTTTGCTTTATGGGTAGGTTTCCGTCGAATTGAGATGGATATTGAGCACTCCAGAAGGTTCTCAGGCAAGTCAAGCTATAACCTGTGGCGACTGTTGCATCTTGCTATGGACAGTATTATTGCTCATTCCAACAAATTGCTACTGATTTCTATAAAATTGGGATTCATTCTCTCCTTCTTATCACTTCTTTACGCTTTACTGCTTGTTTTCGAATATATTTTCTGGTCGACACCTGTCGCTGGGTGGCCAAGTTTGATGGTTTCGATATACTTTACTGGCGGTTTGATTATTGGTAGTATTGGTGTCGTTGGTCTTTATATTGGAAAAATCTTCGACGAGTTGAAGGGACGGCCACTCTACATTATTGATTCAACAACTTTTGAGACAACGGCTTCTCATGAATAAAAAAAAATTAAAGCTTGGATTTATTGGGGGTGGAATAAACTCTGCAGTTGGTTCGACGCATTTTATTGCGACCCAGATGGATGGTCGCTTGAAAGTTGAGGGTGGTTGCTTCAGTCGTAATAACGAGATAAATACCAAAACGGCTGAGCAATGGGGTATTGCGCCAGACCGCTGTCATACCAATGACACAGACTTTTTGAAACAAGAAAAAGGGCTGCTTGATGCAATAGTAGTTCTGACACCAACACCTGATCATTTAGAACTGGTGGTTGAGGCTTTGCGTTTGGGTTATCCGGTAATCTGTGAAAAGGCAATGGCGAGCTCCAGTGCTGAAGCTATGCTTATCCACAAGGCACAACAGGAAACGAAAGGTTTTTTGGCCGTAACGTATAATTATACGGGTTATCCAATGCTCCGTGAATTAAGGCAGATGATTAATCAAGGACGTTTGGGAAAGATTGAGCAAATACACATTGAAATGCCACAAGAGGGTTTTGCGCGTCTCAATAAAGAGGGTGAACCAATGGTACCCCAACAGTGGCGGTTACGGGATGGAGAAATTCCAACCATTTCATTGGACCTTGGTGTCCATCTTCATCACATCATTGACTTTTTGACTGGTGAGAAGCCTTGCGAGGTTGTTGCACTGCAGAGTAGTAGAGGGAATTTTCGTCAGGTGATTGATAATACCATGAGTATTGCTCGTTATACCAATGAACTGGAGTGCAGTTTTTGGTTCAGCAAAGCTGCTTTGGGGTATCGGAACGGGCTTCGTGTAAGGGTTTTCGGAGAGCAGGCATCTGCTGAGTGGTTTCAGATGGAGCCCGAATATCTGATTTTTCACGATAATAAAGGGCACAAAAATATTTTTGACCGCGCAAGTATGGAGGTTGGGCTGGCGCATAATCCACGATATAATCGTTTTAAATCAGGCCATCCAGCAGGTTTTCTTGAGGCATTTGCCAATCTCTACCAAGATATTGGTGATAGTTTGGAAAATTTTATAGCCACGGGAGAACAATCATCTGAATATGTCTTCACCGCAAGGGATGCTTGGGAGGGACTGGTTATGCTTGAAGCGATTGCGGAATCATCAAAAGAAAGGTGCTGGACAACAGTCAATGTAAATTATATGGGAATATTATGACACAATCAGTTTTTACTCCTTTAATCATTGATAATTATGTTGATGATAAAAATGCCCTTGATTTTTGTGATGACTATCTTTCAGGGCGCTATCAAAAATTTGTTTTTGGTCGCAATGAATGGGCCGTGAGCATCGCGCAGGTCGTCGATGTAGATGCTTTTGTCGATGATTTCACCAATGATACAGAATATTTAGGCAAGCCTGTTTTTAAGACAAAGGATGTTCCTCAAGATGCATTAGTAGTAGTAGTAGTAGTAGGGAGACCGTTTGTCGCTGAAAAATGCTTAATACATCACGGGATTCGTTTTTTAGATTATTTTTCTTTCAAACGATATTCTTTATTAAATATATCTCCTGTATTGTTTTGGGATGAGTTCAAAAATGATTTTGAAAAGTATCGGGATAAATACGACAGAATCTACAACCGGCTTTGTGACGATGAATCTAAGGTTGTTTTCAATCAATTAATTAATTTTCGCCTTTCGTCAAATCTCAAGTATATGCGAGGATTTACGGACTCTCAAGACCGGCAATATTTTGAGGATTTTCTTGAGTTGAAACACGATGGAGAGATTTTTGTTGACGTTGGTGGGTTTGATGGTTATACAACCCTAGAGTTTATAAAACGTTGTCCAAATTATGCGGCCGTTCATCTTTTCGAACCCGAGCAAACAAACATGGATGTCGTTACCGAAACACTTGCAGGCTTTTCACGGGTTTATTGCTATCTAAGCGGGCTTTCCAATCAACCACAGACACTGAGGTTCAGTGCCCAGGGTTCATCGTCCCGAATCAGTGAGGATGGAGAGGTAGAGATCAGGGTGGTTCGCCTCTCCGATCAGCTCCATGAGCCCTTCACTTTTCTGAAGATGGACATTGAGGGTGGAGAAGTTTCTGCTCTTGAAGGCATGAAGGAGTCGATCATCAAGTATCACCCCAGACTTGCTATCAGTGTCTATCACCGGGTTGACGACTTTTGGCGTATTCCCGAGCAGGTACTTTCATATCGTAATGATTATAATATCTTTTTAAGGCATTATACTGAAGGCGTTAGTGAAACTGTGATGTTTTTTATTCCAAAAAAATGATGATGAATGGGATCTGATAAAAAAAAAATACTGATTGCGGGTGGAGGTTATGCCGATATTCCTCTTATTCAGGCAGCACAAGCACTTGGTTTTTATGTCATAACGTCAGGGAACCGGGCAGAGGATCTAGGTCATCGCTATGCTGATGAGTGCTGCTTGGCGGATTTTTCCGATAAAGAGACGATGCTCAAGCTCTCCAAGTCGTTAGGTATAGATGCTATTTGTGCTTCGTGTAATGACTTTTCAGCCCTTTCTGCAGCTTATGTTGCAGAGCAGATGGGTTTGCCCGGACACGACACTTATGATACAGCAAGGATTATTCATCATAAGGACTTGTATCGAAGTTTTGCTCTGGAGAACGGCATTTCCTCTCCTCATGCCCACGGATTTGATTCGGTTGAAGCTGCCCTTGAGGTGCTTGAGCAATTTAAGTTTCCTGTAATCATCAAGCCGGTTGATCTTACCGGAGGAAAAGGGATCTCTACCGTCATGCATGTTGATGATGCAAGGATTGCTCTTGAGGGTGCGTTTATGCGATCACGTGCCAAACGAGTAGTAGTGGAAGAGTTTATCGAAGGGAGCAGGCATGGATTATCGACGTTTATTCGGGATGGTCAGGTTGTGTTTCATTTTAACGATGATGAGCATTACTATTTGAATCCATACCTTGTTTCCGCAGCTTCTTTCCCTGCAAACACCACAGATGAGGTAGTAGAAAAGCTTTCTAAGGCTGCAGAAAAAATTGTGGCACTGCTTCAACTGAAAACCGGAATTTTTCATATCCAATATATTCTACGGGGTGATGAGCCGGTCATCATCGAGATTTGCCGCCGGGCACCGGGTGATCTTTATACTCGCTTTGTACAACATGCTACAGGAGTAGATTATCCGTCTTTTATTGTCCGTGCATCTGCTGGTATGGAGTGCGATGAGTTGGAGCAAGTGGCCCCTTCAGGGTATTATACTAGGCATTGTGTGATGACCTCGCGCACTGGCATTGTGCATGATGTTGTTTTTGATCCATCAATCAGGGAAAATGTTATTGATCAATTCCTATGGTGGAAGACGGGAGACAGGATAGATGATTTCATGACACAGAAGTGTGGAATTGTGTATTTACAATTTAACTCTATGGATGAGATGCTTCAGAAGACTGCTAAAATGCAGGATTTGATTTTTGTTGAGTTAATCTAATTAAATTTTACGTTATGAATATTGTTCTTATTCATCCCTATATCGTTGTTCGCACTCTTGATATATATCTTTCAGAACCATTAGGTTTGCTTTGTTTGGCGACGTACATCAGGCAAGTATTTTCAGAAGAAGATGTGAACGTATCTATTCTTGATCTTTATGCATTAGGAGCTAGTAGTCCAACGGCTAAGGGTGATATGTATATAAAAGGCGTAAGTTGTGAAGCTGATATTTATAGATTGTTGGAGGCGCTTAAACCTGATCTTATTGGAGTAACATGCTGTTTTACAGGATATTTTGAAGAGGCATTAGATATTGCCAGAATTGCTAAAAAGTATTACCCAAGCACACCTGTTGTTATGGGTGGGGCACATGCTACATTAGAGGCAACGAACATTATGATCAATAATTCATTTGTTGATTATATTGTTTGTAATGAAGGGGAATTAACATTTGAAGAGTTAATAAAATCTTTAATAACAAAGAATAATATAGATTTCGCATCTATCCATGGTCTCTGTTGGCGTGATATTAGTGGGGTAATTCTGAATGAATCGCGTAAACTGATTGAAAATCTTGATATACTCCCTATTCCTGATCGACGTTTTATTGATATGGAGCATTATAAAAAGTCTAATTCTGTACTTTTTAATTTCCATAAGACAGCACCATTAGCTACCCTTATGACCTCTAGAGGCTGTCCTTATGAATGTGTATTTTGTTGTACGAAAAACATGTGGAAAAGAAAGTGGAGACCAATAAGTTTAGTGAAGGTTTTTCAGGAGATTGAATTATTATCTAATGAATATGGCATTAAAGAGATATGTATTCTTGATGATCAATTTATCATGAAAAAGGATCGTATATATAGTTTTTGTGATTATTTTATCAGAAGTAAAAAGAAATTTGTTTTTAGCAACATTGCGGGGATAAGTGCTTGGCTTGCAGATGATGATAATCTTTTGCTTAAAATGCGCAAAGCCGGATTTTATAAATTAACTATTCCTGTTGAAAGTGCAAATAAGGAGACTCTTGATTTTATTAAAAAGCCAATAAATCTTCAGAAAATTTCTATGTTGATTAAAAAGGCAAATAAACTTGGGTATTGGACAGGTGCGTTTTTTATTGTTGGATTTCCGTATGAGAATCGTAAGCAAATCATGGAGACTATTGATTTCGCATATAATTCTGAAATTGATTTTGCTCATTTCTTTGTTGCGCAACCATATATCGGAACGGAAATGTATAGCGTTTATGAAAAAGAGGGGCTTTTGAAAGAACCGTTTAATTCTGGTACGTATATATTTCGAGGCTGGCATGATACCTTGAGTATGAAAGCCGATGAATTAAATGATATTGTCGAAAATGCCTCATCAAAGTGGCTTTTGCATAAGTTGTTCTATTTTTTTAGACCGAATAATTGGCTCAATAATTTGCTTCCAAAAATTTCAAGCATTGATCGGTTTTCGTATAGCGTTCGCATATTTCTTATGCTATTACGTAGGGGTATTGTTGCACGTAGAAAAAAATGATTCAATGGTAACACAAATGCGTGTGGCTTAAAAAATTAGTTATTAGTCTAGCATAAAAGTAATTTATGAAGTTAGAAAAAGATACCGTATTTCAGTTTATCCGCTACAGTTTTACAGGTCTTGCCTTGAATTTCTTCGGTTATTTGCTGTATATAGCAGTAACGTGGATGGGTATGGAGTCAAAATTGGCGGTTACTGTTTTTTTCCCTATGGCAGTGCTTTATAGTTTTTTTGCACACAAGCAAATTTCCTTTCAATATCCGTGCGGTACGAGGAATTACCGTCTTGTAGTCCGATATATTACAGTGTATGCGATAGGTTATATTATAAATCTCGCTTTGCTGACCTTTTTCCATGATCGTCTTGGTTATCCTCATCAATGGGTACAGGCGGCTGCCATCTTTATTGTAGCAGGGTTCTTGTTTGTTGCAATGAAGTTGTTCGTGTTTCGGAAAGTCGTTAACCTAACAAAACTGAGTCCATGAAATCCGATATAATGCACTACGTGGATAACCGTTTGAGTATGGAGTATTTGGTTTTTTAGAAATCTTGTAGTTATATGGTTGGCAATTTCTTTTGATGCACAATTCTTGCTCAAAAATAAGTATGGTTTTAAAAATATGAACGTTACATGTCCCTCGTGTTGTTCTCTTGTTGAAAACTGGGGTTCAGCATGTCCAGCATGTGGCTTCACTACCCATACAATTGAGGGTTTCGAGGCATGGGCACCTAAACTGGCCAGGTCATGCTCAGGGGATTTTTTTGACCCGGACAAGTTTCAAGAACTTGCGGCACTTGAGGATACAAATTTCTGGTTTCAGGCACGCAATGAATTGCTTCTCTGGGCGATGCAGCTTTATTTTGACAAGCCGGTGCACTATGCCGAGATTGGTTGCGGAACCGGTTATGTTTTGCGGGCGGTTGAGCAGGCGTTTCCGGATGCAGCAATAGTTGGGACTGAGTTATTCGTTGAAGGATTGAAGTATGCTTCACAGCGTTGCAAACGGGCAAAACTTGTTCAGCTTGATGCTCGTAAAATACCCTGGCAGAATCAGTTTGACGTAGTTGGTGTTTTTGATGTGCTTGAGCATATTGAGGATGATAAGGGTGTGCTTGAGCAGATTTATGAGTCACTTGTATCCGATGGTGGATTATTGATTACGGTGCCTCAACATCAGTGGTTGTGGAGTGCGGTGGATCAGGCGGCATGTCATGTGAGGCGTTATTCTGCGAGTGAGTTGGAAAATAAGGTCAAGGCTGCCGGGTTTGAAATTTTGCGCAGCAGCTCATTTGTTTCGCTATTGCTACCCATGATGGTGGCCGCTCGCTTGGTGCAACGCAAACCGTCCTCTGATGCAGCGGCGGAACTGCGCATTAACAAACAGTTGAATTGGTTGTTCAGAAAAATTATGTCCGTAGAGTTCAGTTTGATTCGGCATGGTGTAAACTTTCCCCTCGGTGGTTCAAGGTTGCTTGTCGCAAGGAAAAAAAGTAAATGATCCCATTTAACAAGCCCTATATTTGTGGCAAGGAACTCTGGAATATCGCCCAAGCTCATGCCAATGGGGTTATGGCTGGAGATGGGAGCTTTACAAAGCAGTGCAATGAGTGGCTGGAGCAGCGTACCGGTTGCCACAAGGCGCTTTTGACGCACTCCTGCACTGCGGCACTGGAGATGGCGGCAATTCTGGCCGATATCCAACCAGGTGATGAGGTAATTATGCCCTCCTACACTTTTGTCTCAACCGCCAACGCTTTTGTGCTGCGTGGTGGGGTGCCGGTTTTTGTTGACATCCGTCCAGATACCCTCAATATTGATGAGACGCTGATTGAGGCCGCTATTACCCCTCGTACCAAGGCGATTGTGCCTGTCCATTATGCGGGTGTTGGCTGCGAAATGGATACCATTATGAATATTGCCCAACGCCATAATCTGCTGGTGATTGAAGATGCTGCCCAGGGAGTTATGGCTACCTATAAAGGGAAGGCTCTTGGCTCCATTGGCCATTTGGGCACACTGAGCTTTCACGAAACCAAGAATATTATATCGGGTGAAGGTGGTGCGTTGCTCATTAATGATCCGAAGCTGTCAGAACGCGCCGAAATTATTCGCGAGAAAGGTACCAACCGGACGCAGTTTTTTCGTGGTCAGGTTGATAAATACACGTGGGTCGATATCGGGTCCTCATATTTACCGGGCGAAATTATTGCTGCATTTCTCAGGGCGCAGATGGAAGAGGCTGAAAGTATTACAGAGCAGCGTCTCGATATTTGGAAGCACTATCATGAGGCATTGGGTTCACTTGAATCAGCAGGCAGGTTGCGGCGGCCAGTTATACCTGAATGTTGCCAGCACAATGCACACATGTACTATATTCTGTTGGAGTCTCTTGAGACACGCACGGCATTACTGGCAAAGCTCAAAGAGCAGGGTGTCAACTCAGTGTTTCATTATGTTCCGTTACATAGTGCTCCAGCAGGCAGAAAGTATGGCCGAGTTCATGGAAAAATGACGCATACTGAAGATCTTTCTGATAGATTATTGCGGTTGCCGTTGTGGATCGGACTTACAAGGGCGCAGCAGGAAGTTGTGATTAATCTCATCGCATAAACCGTAACCCAAGAAGTCCTACTGGATGAAAATAATAGAGAAAATTGTAAGTCCATGTTAAGCCATATTGCGTTTTTTGTCTGTTTAACTACTTTTTTATGTGCGGCTTAGCCGGATGTATTGCGGGGCACGTCGCCACGTCCTCTCTGTCGTGGCCAATCTTGTTAAAGCAGATGGGTGATGCTATCCGCCATCGTGGACCGGATGATTCTGGGGTGTGGTTTGATGAACATCATCGAGTAGGAATGGTTCATCGTCGACTGTCAGTTGTTGACCTTTCAGTGGCAGGTCATCAGCCGATGCGCTCGTTTTGCGGTCGCTATGTTATCGTGTTTAACGGTGAGATCTACAATCATTTGGCATTACGGTCAAAGTTAGGCGCATCGGGAGCAGCGCCAGTTTGGCGTGGACATTCGGATACGGAGACGTTGTTGGCTGGTTTTGTTGCCTGGGGTGTGATGGTTACTCTCCAGCGTGCCGTAGGGATGTTTGCTTTTGCCTTGTGGGATACCGTTGATCGTTGCATGACGCTGGCGCGTGACCGTTTTGGCGAAAAACCTCTCTATTATGGTTGGACGAGGGACTCTTTTATTTTTGGCTCCGAATTAAAAGCGTTACGTGCTTATCCCGGTTTTGATACCTCTATAAATCGTAGCGCATTGGCGTTGTATTTTCAGCATTGCACAGTGCCAGCGCCGTATTCGATTTATGAGAACATTTGCAAATTGCAACCCGGTTGTCTGTTAACGTTGCGAGTTCAGGATGTTGCTGGTCGATTGGTAAGCATCACACCTTATTGGCAGTTAACCAATGCGGTTCGTCAAGGGCAGGAAAATCTCATCCAGAATGAAACGGAGGCGATCTCCCGTCTGGATGCAGCCTTGCGAGAATCGGTGGCGTTGCAGGCAGTGGCTGATGTGCCTTTGGGTGCTTTTTTGTCTGGAGGGGTTGATTCTTCGCTTATTGTCGCTTTGATGCAGGCGCAGTCAGCGCGACCAGTTCAGACCTTTACGGTTGGCTTTGATGAGTCAGGCTTTGATGAGTCTCCCTATGCTTTGGCTGTTGCCAGGCATCTTGGCACTCAGCATCATGAAATCAGGGTAACGGCTGATGATACCCGTGCGGTGATCCCTCTTCTCCCCAGCCTGTATGACGAACCCTTCGCCGATAGTTCGCAGATTCCAACGTATCTGGTCTGTCAGGCAGCTCGCCAAAACGTTACTGTTGCCCTTTCAGGTGATGCGGGTGATGAACTGTTTGGAGGTTATAACCGATACTTCTGGGGCAAGCGCATCTGGAGCCGCCTGGCTTGGCTTCCGGTCGGTCTCCGACAGGTGTTGGGGTGTTCTATCCAGCAATTGCCAACAAAAGAGTGGGATCGGTTAGCGAACCTGCTTCCGGGTGGTTACGGTATTGCCCGTTTGGGTGACAAGGCACATAAATTGGCTCATCGCATGAAAACGGTAAAATGTTTGGATGATCTCTATCGCAGTCTCGTGACCGAGTGGCCAGAAGAGGCTGGTGTGGTCAAGGGGGCGCATCGTTTAACGACGCTTCTGGATAGCACCTCTCTTGTTCAGGGTGTTACAGAAGCCGAGCATCGCATGATGTTGTGGGATACTCTTACTTATCTGCCTGACGATATTTTAACAAAGGTTGATCGAGCAGCAATGGGGGTGAGTCTTGAAACCCGTGTTCCTTTTCTTGATCATCGAGTTGCCGAGCTGGCGTGGCGCTTGCCGCTCAACATGAAGATCAGAGGTGGAGAGGGGAAGTGGGCGTTGCGGCAGGTGCTTTACAAATATGTTCCAAGGGAGCTGATTGAACGCCCGAAAGCTGGTTTTGGGATCCCCGTCGGGCAGTGGTTGCGTGGGCCGTTGCGTGACTGGGCTGAAGCATTGCTTGATGAACAGCGTCTGGAGCGAGAGGGGTATCTGCATCCTTCGCCCATTCGTGAGGTGTGGCAACAGCACTTGAGTGGGCGACATGACTGGACAGTACGGCTCTGGACTGTGCTGATGTTTCAAGCTTGGCTGGAGGGGAATATCTGATATGTTGCCTTACTGGTTGCTGTTTGGAATTGTCTCTTGGATGGCTCTTAACGAGAGGGGTGGGACGGGTTTATCGTATAAAGGGTGGTCAGTGAATTGGTATTTCTTGTTGTATTTCTTGATTTTACTGATTGGTTTACGGCACAAAGTTGGAGGTGATTGGGGTAGTTATTTATTAAAAGTTAATGATCAACAAAATATTTCATTACTTCAAGCATTTACTATCTCAGATCCTGGTTATGCAGTTACAAACTGGTTTGCGGTTAGGTCTGGGTTTGGTATTTATTTTACAAATACTGTCTGCGCATCCATTTTCTCGTTTGGACTAATTGAATTTTGTCGAATGCAGCCTCGTCCCTGGCTTGGGGCGGTGGTAGCAGTACCTTACTTGATCATTGTGGTCGCTATGGGTTACACTCGGCAGGGGACAGCTATCGGTTTCACCATGCTTGCCTTCGTCGCCCTTCAGGAAAAAAGTACACGAAATTTTATATTATATATTATTCTGGCTTCTTGTTTTCATAAAACAGCAATTATTTTAATGCCTTTGATTGCGGTAATGCGCCAGGATAAAATGTTTATTAATGTGTTATGGTCTATATTATTTGGATTTCTTTTGTATGCTGTATTTATGGAAAGCTCAATTGAAAGATTAAAGATGAATTATTTCGAACGAGAAATGACTTCTTTAGGAGCGGGTGTTAGGGTGGCAATGAATGGTTTCCCAGCCGTTTTTTTTATACTTTTTCGAAATTCTTTTGGTATACCAAAGGAAGATAAGTTGTTTTGGATAGGAGTGTCCATTATGTCAATATTATTTTTATTCTTGGTAAACATACTCACTTCGACTACAATTATAGATCGTCTGGCGTTATATCTGATTCCGATCCAAATTTATGTGTTTAGCCGACTTCCTGAATTGTTTGGAGAGCGTCATTCTGTTGGAGGTATATTTGTTCTTTGTGTTATAGCTTACAGCGCTGTCGTGCAGTTTGTTTGGTTATTTTTTGCTACTCATTCACATTGGTGGCTTCCTTACCAGTTCTATCCTCTGGTCTGGCTGTTTGAATGAAGCTCATCATTGCCCTGAATACCTCCTGGAACTTGGTAAATTTCCGTTCAGGCTTAATTCAGACTCTGGTCGCTCGTGGCCATGAGGTGATTGCAGTGGCCCCTTATGACAGCTATGCACACCGGCTTGCAGAGCTTGGATGCCGCTATGTGCCGATGCCAATGGATAACAAGGGTACTCACCCAGGTCGTGACCTTTTGTTGTTTTTGCGCTTTTTTTTTCTCTTTTTGCGCGAGCGGCCAGATGTTTACTTGGGCTACACTGTGAAACCAAACGTCTATGGTTCATTGGCTGCGCACCTGCTCGGTATTTCGGTTATCAACAACATCGCTGGCCTTGGCGCTGTTTTTATTGATAATAGCTGGATAACTACTGTAGTCACGAGCCTCTATCGTCTCGCTCTTTATCGTTCCAGAAAGGTTTTTTTTCAAAATGGGGATGATCTCCAACTTTTTGTTGATGGAGGTTTGGTCAGCCCTGCAGTGACAGCTCTATTGCCCGGCTCAGGGATTGACCTTTCACAATTTTCATTCTCTCCGGTTGTTGGTAAACGACCGAAGTTTCGCTTTCTTCTGATTGCCCGTATGTTGTGGGACAAAGGGGTGGGTGAGTTTGTTGAGGCAGCAAGGCTTATCCAGAAGTGCTGGCCAGATGTTGAATGTTGTCTGGTTGGATTTGTGGATGTTCAGAATCCAGCGGCGATTTCTCTTGCCCAGATGAATGAATGGACAGATAACGGTTCTGTTCGTTATCTTGGTGTCAGCGATGATATTCGTCATGAAATACGAGAGGCAGATTGTATTGTGCTTCCCTCGTATAGGGAGGGAACACCCCGGACATTGCTTGAAGGTGCGGCGCTTGGTCGTCCGCTTATTACCACAGATGCTGTGGGTTGCCGTGAGGTAGTTGAGGATGGAAAGAACGGTTTTTTATGCAGGGTGCGAGATGCTGCTGATTTGGCCGAAAAGATGGAACGCATGCTGTTACTGACAACGGAAGAGCGCTCTGCTATGGCGTTGTACGGACGCAGGAAGATGGAGCGTGAGTTTGATGAACAGATAGTGATTAAGCGCTATCTTGATGCGATTCATGCTATTCAAAAAGAGATGGAGGTCAAGGGTAAAGGAATAAATTGAAGAATGAAAAAAAAGATTATCAAGGTTGGCCGTATTACAGGATTAATTGTTGCGGTCAAGATTGCCGTTGTTCTGATGTTGTTTTTACTGTTTGCTGTGTACACGAATGTGCCGACAGGATATCATGCCAGCGGGCAGGCTGTGTTTGAAAATGTATTGCACCTTAAACCATTAAGGAATCCAAAGAGCTTTGCGCAGGAGATTGAGGCAATCAGGACGCTTCAGAAGAGAACATTTGTTGTTGCTCTGGTAGGTTCTGCCATACCTGATTTTCAGCCTCGTGAGCCTGCTGATTTTATTGGAAAAGGTGAAGGTCTCTGTTTTGACCGGAGCCGGACGACGGACAAAGCACTTGAATATCTTGGATTTCAATCCCGTCACGTCTATCTGCTCTACCGTGAAGGCGGTCGAGGCTTTTGGGGGTCACTGTTGCATTACCGCCACGCCTCACACGCTGTCACTGAGGTTAAAACCAGCAAAGGGTGGATGTTTGTTGATTCCAATACCGAGTGGATCGCTTTAACCCGGGATGGGCAGGTTGTCAATGCCGATGACGTCTGGAAACGGGCGGCGGAATTTGATACCATTCCATTATATCTCACCCACCCCTGGTGGGCAATTCGAGGCATGTA
>Ga0194060_10001079_pt1 | contig 19753 bp, 24 predicted proteins | sample SepL225m_MetaG_FD_163427 | JGI IMG/M metagenome (GOLD analysis project Ga0194060, IMG submission 163427) | Anoxic zone freshwater microbial communities from boreal shield lake in IISD Experimental Lakes Area, Ontario, Canada - Sep2016-L222-5m | ecosystem: Environmental > Aquatic > Freshwater >... | reverse complement strand
CATGTATTATGAGATTAAAATAGATGAGCTAGAGATAATAAATCAGTCTAGGTATATTTTGAAGATGACAGAAAATTATAACAATAATAATCTAAGAAAAGATTTAGAAATTTATTATGAAGACATAATTGATATTATTGAACATAGCGATTATACAATTTATCCAAAACCAGCCAATTATGTTGAACTATTTACCGTAGTTACATCAAAACTTAAAGAGATATTAGATTATAATGAATGGGGAAGAAATTGACTTTAAGAAACAATAATAGAAATTCTGACTGGCAGGTCTTGCAACATATTAACTCATATAGTCCTTCTCTATGCCTTGCGAAATGGTATAATGCTACAATATGGTTGGGGTCGGGCATGACTACAAGTTGCCACCACCCACTTCCACACAAAATAGATGAACAAGAGATAAAGTTTAATCCTACTGCGATACATAATACAGCTAAGAAAAAAGAAGAACGTGCTATGATGCAACGTGGAGAACGTCCCGCTGGTTGTGAATACTGTTGGAAAATAGAAGATGTAGGTCGTGATAATATTAGCGATAGAGTTTACAAAACAGTTATATATTCAGATAAGGATTTAAATCATGCTTTCTGTACCCCTGCCACAGAAGATGTCAATCTTCAAACATTGGAAATTGCGTTTGATAGAACATGTCAGTTTGCCTGTAGTTATTGTAATCCTGCTTTTAGCAGTAGTTGGGTTAGGGATATTAAAGTTAATGGACCTTATACCAATTTGGTTAGCGACGGTAGGAACCATTTTACTCATACTCATGATAGTAGTCAATTGTTTAAACGCGGTGAGCCTAATCCGTATGTTCAAGCGTTTTTCAAATGGTGGGAAAGTGATCTCCACAAAACCTTAAAGGAACTACGTATCACTGGTGGTGAACCTTTAATGTCTGAAGGTACTTGGCGTTTGTTAGATTGGTTTACTAGTAATCAAACTGATATGAGATTTGCTTTAAATAGCAATCTTGGTGCTAAAGATGATATCATCGATAAGTTAATTACTGCTTCTAACAATATAAAACACTTTCATCTGTATACAAGTAACGAAGCTGTAGGTGCTCAAGCAGAATATATACGTGATGGATTAGTATGGAATGATTGGGCTAATAATATAGATAAGATTTTGCAGAATGGTACAATTGAAGGATTACATATGATGTGTACTGTTAATGCCTTATGCTTAGATAGTTTAGATACTTTCCTAGACGTATTGCTACAATGGAAACAAGAGTGGGGAAAAGATTATCCTACATTTTCATTAAATATTCTACGCTTCCCTAGCTTTCAAAGCCCACTAGTCTTACCTGATGATATAAGAACACAATATCAAAATAGATTACAAGCTTGGTTAGATAATAATATAGATAATGAGTTCTTGCATGATATGGAACGTAATCAACTACAGAGATTAATTGATTATTTAGATGTAGTAAAAACCCCACATGCCGGGGCAGCTACACAAAATATACTACAGCAAGATTTTAAAAAGTTCTACACTCAATATGATCAACGACGAAATAAAAATTTCACACAAACATTTCCTACTCTAGCAGAATGGTATAAAACATTATGACCGAAAATACAATTAAAAGTTTTTATACCAAAGGCAACGTATATAATACACGAGCACCTTATTATATTCAACGCACTGAATTAACTGAAGAAGAATGGTATCGATTAACTGAAAGTAAAACCTTTTGTATGTTACCATGGGTTCATTTACACGCTTTTCCTGACGGCAGAGCATATCCTTGCTGCTTATCAGACTACTGGCATCCTATAGGAGATCTACATAAAGATACAATGAAAGAGGTATGGAATCAAGATCCTCTAAAACAAATGCGAGTAAATATGTTGGCTGATAAGCCTTGCAAGCAATGTAATAAATGCTATGAGCAAGAGGAAAATGGTGCCTTTAGTATGCGTAATAATGCTAATCGTAATAATGGACATCATGTTAAAGAAATTAATCAAACACATGCTGACGGAACTCATCCAGAGTTTAAAATACGATATTGGGATATTAGATTTAACAATCTCTGTAACTTTCGTTGTCGTAGCTGTGGACCAATGTTCAGTAGTAATTGGTATAACGATCATGTAAAGATGTACGGGAAACCTCCGGATGCATTAGGAAGACCATTAGATCGTGTTGAATACGCCGGCCGTAATGAAGATGATATTGAAGACCAGATGCAAGAACATATTCCTTATTTAGAAGAAGTATATTTTGCTGGTGGTGAACCACTAATCATGAAAGAGCATTATACATTATTAGATAAACTATTAGAGCTTGGGAAGACAGATATAGTTCTACGTTATAACACAAACTTTTCTGAACTACAATATAAGAATAAACATGTATTTGACTATTGGAAACAGTTTAAGAATGTTAGTGTTGGGGCAAGTTTAGATGCATCAGGTGCGCGAGCAGAGTTGATGCGTAAAGGTACAGTATGGAGTCAAATCGTTAAAAATCGTGAGTTGATGATGAAAGAAGTTCCACACGTAGATTTTTATGTTAGTGCTACAGTCTCATCAATGAATGTATTACATGTCTTAGATTTTCATCGTGAGTGGGTTGAGCTAGGGTTAATTAAGGTGCAGGATTGGAATATTAATATATGTCAAAGCCCAAATTGGTATCGTGCAGATATATTTCCTACTGTCTTTAAGGAAACAGTTATATATCCAGCATATGAAAAACATATAGCATGGTTAGAACCATTTGATAAGTTAAAACGTGCTGTCGTTGGATATCAAAGTTTGATGAATTTAATGAAATCAAACGATTCAAATCAAAATTGGTCTCGGTTTATTAAAGAGATAGCTAAGTTGGATCAAGTTAGAAATGAAGACTTTTGGAAAACATTTCCGGAGATAAAGTGCGATGAATAATAACCTTTGTATATTACCTTGGATTAGTATCGAGACTAGTCCAGTAGGAACGACACGTCCTTGTTGTTTATATGATACCGAGATAACAGACCCACAAGGTGAAAAGTATAACCTTAATAAAGTAACATTATCTGAGATATATAACAGTTCTTATATGCAAAACTTACGGCAAGAGTTTCGTAATGGTGAAAAACCCAAACATTGCCGACGTTGTTGGGCTGAAGAAGATGCTGGGCGAACTAGTAAAAGAATGCACATGCTTCGCCGGCACGATATTAACACGGTAGATCTCAATAACGATACCCCAAATCAACTTTGGTTTATTGATCTTAAACTAGGTAATATTTGTAATCTAAAATGTCGTATCTGCGGCGGTTGGTCTAGCAGTTCATGGGCTACAGAAGATTATTCAAATACCTCATTGGTTAATCCTAAGACACATATCGCATATAAATGGCTTAAGCAAGGTCAATGGCCTAAAAATAACAATTTATTTTGGGATAATCTTAAAGAGCTATTGCCATCAGTTCAATATTTTGAGATTACTGGCGGCGAGCCGTTTATGATTCAAGAACATTTTGAACTGTTACAATACGCAGTAGATCAAGGATTTTCAAAAAATATTGAGATACATTATAATACTAATGGGACGCAATATCCAGAGAAATACATACATCTTTGGAAAGAGTTCAAAGGTGTAGAAATTGCCTTCTCAATTGACAATGTAGGAGAACGATTTGAATATGAACGTGCTGGAGCAAAATGGGATGACGTAGTAAATAATATAGCAAGATTTAATGCTCTTCGAGCCGAAAATCGACGTATACGTACTCAAGTTTGTATGACTATTAATATACTTAATGTACTATATCTTGAAGAATTATGTAATTGGGTTAGCACACAAAAATTTAACTACGATTACTTTAATATATTGCATGATCCGTGGTATATGAATATTAAAAAAATGACCAAAACAGCAGGTTTGATGGTTATTGATTCATTAAAGTCTGGGGTATTTTCTGAAAAACATCAATCTGAAATTAATCATATTATTACTTTTATTGAACAAGGTGACGGTTCTGATGGAGTAGAGTTTTGTAAAGAAATTCAGAAAATTGATTTAAGACGAAAACAAAACTTGCTTGATACACATTCTGAAATAGCCTTGTTTATGGGTTATGATCTAAATGACTAGACCCGATAAACTTTGTTTAGCTCCATGGGTTCATACATTTCTTTCCCCTCAAACAGAAAGAAGAATGTGTTGTGCTAGTCGTGAATCTGCACAGAATTTTAAACAATACATAGATACTTCGGCTGGTACTGGCAAATATATTCCAATAACTCTAGAACAGCATTGGAATAACGATCATATGAAATCTGTTAGAAAACGCATGATGGCAGGTGAAACTTTACCTGAATGTGAGGTATGTAATGATAAGTTATCAGGTGCTGATGTTTATCGTTCATACTTTAATACGTTATTTAATAATAAATATTTAGAAGCAATACAAAGTACAGACGATACCGGTTATACAACTATGAAGCCAGTATCGTGGGATTACAGATTTAGTAATCTTTGTAATTTTAAATGTCGTATGTGCGGAGATATGCTTAGTAGTGCGTGGGAAAGCGAAGAGCGACAACATGATATGATATACTGGGGTAATCCTAATAATACTTGGATGAGACCAGATATTAAAAAACAAATTGAATCATTTCAACAAGATCAAGTAGAACAAGAGTTTGCTCAAGCGGTAGAAGAACATCAAATTGAAGAAGTTTATTGGGTAGGTGGTGAACCCTTAATGTTTGAGCAGCATTGGCGTTATATGAAACGTATTATTGACTTGGGGGATGGTAAAAATGTCTACGCTAGATACAACACAAATCTTAGTCGTGTTACTTATCGCGGGGTTGATTTGTTTCGGGATATTTTGTGTAGGCTTCGTGATTGGCAAATATGTGCAAGTCTTGACGGCACACAGAGAATTGGAGAATACATTAGAACAGGTCTCAATTTTAATGAATGGCTTGAGAATTTCCGTAGAGGAATTGAGGTTAGGACTAGTCGACGGCAAATTCGAATTGATTTTACACTTACCCTCCCAGGACTCTTTGAAGTTAGAAACATCCACAAACTTGCCCAAGAACTTGACGTAGATATATTAGCTAAAGTAGTGTTTAGTTTTGGGCCAGATATAGCTTGGTCACCGCTATTTTTGCCAAAAGAAATACTACATCCGTGGCTTGATGATCTTATTCCTACTGTTAATGGTGCTTTACAAAATACTCTTATACATCTCAAATCTAGACCTACTTTTGAAGAACAATGGCCTGACACTTACAAAGCAGGACTTGTAAAAGGTAAGGCACGTGTGTTACAATTAGAAAAGATACGTAATGATAAATTTATAATGACAGATATATTAGCAGAACGTCCGGATATTCTACATTGGTGGAATAATATATGATATTAGCCGGAGGTGATAGTTTTATATTTGGAAGTGAATTAACTGATTGTTTAGATGGCAGGGCTACTAGTTATAGTCATAACACGTTTACAGCATTGTTAGCATCTGGAAAATATATCTGTGCTGCATATCCTGGATATTCAAATTTTGAAATAGCTAATAGTCTAAAACGTACATTAAAGCAGATACATGTTATACCTTTTATTATAGTATGTTGGACTTGGCCTAATAGAGATCAATTACATACTAGTCCTAAGGTTATTAAAGACTTTCAATATTATTGTGAGTATCATAAATTTCCGTATATGTTTACTTGCGCCGACAACTGTTTAATAGAATTACTAGATGTAAATATGAATATGAATAATTGGTATTTGTTCCCGCCTGGTGATTCTTCTCCAGATCAAACATCAACACCTAGAGGATTTTATCAATGGGCTGTAGAGAATAAATATACTTGTGGAGTACAACATCATCCGTTAGAAGAAGCACATCAAGATGCAGCAAACTTAATGAGAGAAAAGTTTAATGAATTGGCTATTAAATTTCTATAACAGAATTCGATTAGAGATTCGCTATCGAATCAAACTAAGAAAACTGAGACGCAGAGATCCTTTTATATACAAATGATTTATTGTATCGGAGATAGTTTTACCTTTGGAGAAGAACTACCATCGCAAGATTTTGCGTGGCCGGCAGTATTTTCACAATTATCAGGTTGCGAAGTAATTAATCAAGGTAAACCAGGTACAGGCAATTATCGAATTGTAAAAAGAGCGATGGATGCCATCTTAAACAAATCACCAGAGATGATTATTTTAGGTTGGACAGAGCCGGGACGACAAGAATTTGCTGATGATGTAGGTATCTATGACATATGGGCTGGTAGAAATACCAAAAGAATACAAACCTTACCACAATCGCATCGAATTGATATGATTAAGTATATGACAGCATATGATTGTCCGGAATACTATTATGCAAAGTGGCTCAGACAAATTATATTGATTCAAGCATTATGTAAAACTAGAAACGTAAAATGCTTGATGTTTAATGCGTGTGGATGTGATCAATGGAATGCACTATATTTAAAAGATCATGTAGATTTATTTAAACAAATAGATACTAATACATATGTGGGATGGCCAATTACAGGTATGGCAGCTTGGTGCCACAATCATCCAAAAGGTCCAAAAAATCATCCACTAGAAAAAGGTCACGCGATAACAGCAAATAAATTGTATGCATATACTAGGTCTTTGGGATGGATTTAATATAGTATCCGTTGGTGTGTTAAATATATTTGCTGATGCGTCTTCAAGCGTTAGGTATTTCTAGTATTGTAAACTATACTATTATTGAATATTTTAAAATGACTTCAATTCTCGGAATTAGTGCTGGCTTCCATGATGCTGCTGCTACAGTAATTAATCATCACGGTGATATCTTATTTGCTGGGCATAGCGAACGCTACAGCAAACGTAAGAATGATGCCAACTTTTGTCATGGTCTGCTTGATGATATTTTACCGTATGGTCCAGATATAGTTGCATATTACGAACGTCCATGGGCCAAACAATTACGTAGATTATATAGTGGTGAAGGAATCGAGTGGGATAAACTTACGGTACATCAAATTTTAAAAAAACAATTAGGTGGATGGATAGATCCAAAACGTGTTTATTCTTTTAATCATCACCTAAGCCATGCTGCGGCTGGGTTCCAAACTAGTCCATATGATCGTGCCACTGTAGTAGTAATTGATGCTATTGGGGAATGGGATACGATTACTATTTGGGGTGCGGAATATTACAATGGTAAAGCAACTTATAAAAAGCTATGGTGTCAAAAGTATCCACACAGTATTGGATTACTTTATAGTGCTGGTACTAAACGTGTAGGATTAAAACCTAACGAAGATGAATATATATTAATGGGAATGAGTGCTTATGGCAACCCGTGGAATCTAAACCATATTCAGCAACGTGATATTATTAACAACGAATACGAAATTACACTTGAAGAAAATGTACATCTTGGATTAGATGATAAGTATATGCAAGGAACACCAATTGAAGATATAGCAGCTCACATACAAATGTTAGCAGAAACACTAATTCACAATGTTATGTTTCGAGCTAGTAAACTTAATTGGAGTAAAAATTTAGTTTATATGGGCGGGGTTGCGTTAAATTGTTTAGCTAATGAAGAATTAGGATATTATTTTGAGAACATTTGGATTATGCCTTGTCCTGGCGATGCTGGTAGTAGTCTTGGGGCCGCTGCTCTTGCCTTTGGTCGCCGTCTTAACTGGGTTGATGCTTATCTTGGGCATAATATTCCTGGTGATTATCCTACTAATGAGCTATTGGATTCTTTGCTTACTACTGGTATTGTTGGTGTAGCATCAGGATGTGCCGAGTTTGGTCCACGAGCACTTGGAAATCGTAGTTTATTGGCAGATCCGCGCAAGTCTTATATTAAGGATAAAGTAAATGAAATTAAGCAAAGACAAAAGTTTAGACCATTCGCTCCCGTTATTTTGGAAGAGTATGTTCATCAGTATTTCCGTATGCCTCGCGGTTTCCGCTCTAGTCCTTATATGCAGACAGTGGCAGATTGTAAACATCCTGAGTTATTTCCTGCTATTGTCCACGCAGATGGTACTAGTCGCGTACAAACGGTTTCAAAAGATTCACGTTCAGGAATAAGACAATTGTTAGAAAAGTGGTATGTTTTAACTGATTGTCCTATGCTATTAAATACTAGCTTAAATGTTCGTGGTGAGCCAATGGTTAACGACAGAGCTGATGCCGATAGATTTGAAAAACTATATAACATAAAGGTATTATCATGACTAAGAGAATAATCGTGTGTGGATTGCCTGGCTCAGGTAAAACTACTTTGGCACAAGCATTACAAGAAAAACTGTGGGACGATCAAAGAAAGGTAGCATGGCTTAACGCTGACTCAGTCCGTAAACAATATAACGACTGGGATTTTAGTGAAACTGGTCGTATACGTCAAAGTCTACGTATGCGAGAAATGGCTGATAGTGTTCCCGACGCAGATTTCGTAATTTGTGATTTTGTAGCACCGCTAGCAGAAATGCGACATAACTTTAAAGCAGATTGGACTATTTGGGTAGATACTATTCGTGAAGGTCGATATGCCGATACTAATGCTATGTTCGTAGAACCCAATATATACGACTTTCGTATCACCGAACAATGTTCCGAAAAATGGTCAGAGTTTATAGCTGACCATATATTAGCAGATCGTCGTAGACCAATATTTGATTGGAAGAAAGAAACCGCTGTTCTGCTTGGAAGGTATCAACCATGGCATGCTGGACATCGTGCTTTATTTGAACGAGCCTTAACTAAAACTGGACAAGTTATTATACAAATTCGGGATTGCCATGGCTGGAACAATAGCAATCCTTTTGCTATAGATGAAGTGAAAAAATTCATCCATCGTGATCTTGATCCACAATATCAAGGCCAGTATGAAATACAATTAGTTCCAAATATAACTGAAATTGTCTACGGTCGAGATGTGGGATATAAAATTACACAAGAAGTATTCACTGACAAAATTCATAGTATCTCAGCAACGAATATTCGCAAAGATATGGGATTAGAATAATACAAATGTATGACATGTTTATATTGGATATGGGTGGGCATGATTCAAATATTACCCACCTAAAGGAAAAATATCCACATGCCGTAATAACACGATTCTATAGCTCATACTTAGATTCGATACATCGATGTGTTCAGTTAGCACGAACTAAATTTATTTGGGTTATTGCTTCCTGTTGTGATTACGATAAATTTGATTTTACGTGGGAACCTACACCATGGGAAGCATATCAAATACATTGTTGGGCATCCAATGATCAAATGTATGGAGATACATTTTTAATCCCTGTTGATGAATTTACTCAACAAAATGTTATACAATTAGAATGGTATCACGATATTAACTATCACAGTGATGGTGTAGATAGATTGCCGTGGCCTATAACGGTTTATGATGATCGTTCTTTGTCACAGGAAATTATAGATATTAAATTACAATCTGAATATCATCTATTCACACCCACATATACTAACTTTCCTCAACTAGATCATCAACCAGCTCTTTGGGGTGCAGAAACGCATCAAATAGTCAGTTATAGTACCAATAATAGCGTAAATCTAGTGCCAAGATGCGCGAAAAGTTTTATTAAGACACAGGTCTACGATTATCCTAGAATAAGGCGTTTAAACACGATATCGTCAGATCCGTTAGATATTATATATATATCCAATGGAGAACCTGACGAAGAAAAGTGGTATAATCATACTGTTAAGACAAGTGGGCGGGAAGTAAAATGGATACGTGGAGTAAATGGACGTACCGCAGCATATCAAGCGGCAGCTCACGCTAGTGATACACCATGGTTTCTTACTGTGTTTGCTAAGTTAGAAGTACTTCCAGATTTTAATTGGTTTTGGCAACCTGATTACTTCCAAGAACATAAACATTATATATTCAATGCTCTTAATCCGTTAAATGGATTAGAGTATGGTCATCAAGCTATGATTGCATATCATAAAAATCTTGTGTTAAACAATAACAATCCGGGTATAGATTTTACATTATCTCAACCACACACTGTTATACCTATATTATCTGGTATAGCACATTTCAATCAAGATCCGTGGATGACTTGGCGGACCGCGTTTAGAGAGGTAATTAAGCTTATTCAAACGGTACAGTTAACCCCAACTATAGAAACTGAACATAGACTTAAAGTTTGGTTAACACGTGCCGAGGGTAACCATGCTGAATGGTGTTTAAAAGGTGCAAATGATGCTGTAGATTATTATAATAGCGTGTTTGGTGTTTCAACATCGTTACAGAAAACGTTTGAGTGGGATTTTTTACTTAAAACATTTGACCGGTATAATGCTCAACAACCGCGGTAGCGATTGTTTCTATTTCTTCATCCGTTAGTTCAGGATATAAAGGTAAGCTTAATGTTTCTTTACTGTGAGCAACTGCGTTTATATAATGATTCATACCAGCATAATCCATACCTATATCATGTTCGTGTAGTGGAGTTGGATAATGTATCTTAGTTGCAATTCCTTGTGCGGATAAATAATTTTGTAATGAGTTTCTATCATCAACTCTTATTGCATATTTGCTCCAAGCAGATGTTACATCATCTGTAGGTAATATAGGATCTACATAAGATATTAGATGTTCGGTATAAAAATTAGCGATCTCTTGTCTACGTTTTTGCCAAGCATCAAAATATTTTAATTTTATTAACATATGAGCACAATCTACTTCGCTCATCTTGCTATTTGTACCAGCATACATATGAAAACCAATCTTACCGTTATCACGTAAATCTAAGCAAGTAGTTGCTATGTTTAGATCATCAGTTAAGATCATTCCACCGGAACCATAGTTAGGTAAATTTTTTGTAGGATCAAAACTTAATACACTAATATCACCCAAACTACCAGATGGTTTACCTTTATATGTAGCTCCAAAACTTTGTGCTGCATCTTCAATAAGAATAATATTTGATGCAGGGTTAAAGAATCCAGTAATTAATTGTAGTTTATCGTAATCTAATATATTACCAAACAAATTAACATACATTATAGCACCTATACCTGCACCATCTAATGCAAAGTCAGTTTGCTCTATATCTAACATCGCTGACTCATCAACATCGCAAAATACCGGGGTATTATTAGCCATAACCACACTGTTTAGAGTAGCTATGAAACTTTGTGTAGGTATTAGTACCTTACTATGTATAATATTCTGTGCTAATTGTGCGAATAATAATGCTGTGGTACAACTACCAACAGCGATTGCGTATGATCTTTCACAACGACGTGCTATTTGGCATTCAAATTGTTCAACATATTGCCCATCAAGTACTTGGCCGCTAGATAATACCATATCACTAGCTTCAATTAATTCTTCCTTAAGATTTTGATATTGTCTCGTTAAACCAATATAAGGAATTACAGTTGTTGTCATATCCTGGTATTCCAATATTTAGAATTAGTTAACCAATTGGCATAACGTGTAAACCCTTCTTCAATATCAATATTAGGATTGAATCCTAGATCATTTTGTGCCGCAGTAATATCAAGTCTACCTCTTGACGGGAAAGAAAGATTTTTATCATGTATATTAATCTTACCACCATTTTTTGCTATTATGGTTGCTAATTCAGCCGCGGCCCATAAGGTATGAGCTTTTGATCGTGTCATGTTATAAGTCTTATTAGCAGCATTGGTAGATGTAGCTGCTAATACTATTCCTTGTGCTATATCATCTACGTGTGTGAAGTCTAATTCTTCACTGGCTCCGTATACATTTAATGTTTCACCACGCAAGGCTGCTAATAGAAATTTACTAACTACGCGATCTTCAACATCACGTTCGCCATATACCGCAGAAGGTCGTACAATAACATGGTCAAAACATTTACGTCTAGAGTAATCTCGCGTTAATTGTTCTCCCATGTATTTCATGATACCGTATTGCCCAATTGGATTACATATTGTATCTTCTTTAACCCCGTCAGTAAAATCCCCATACACCATACTACTACTAACATAAACGAATCTATCTATTTTGCTTATCTTAGAAGTTTCTAACAAGTTTATTAATCCTGTAGACATAACCTCAGATGCAATACTAGGCGATTTTTCAACAACTTTTTGTCTTGGGAAACTAGCTAGATGTATAACTACGGTTGGGGAGACTCTATTAAATAGTTCGCGAATATCACCACCAAACCTTATATCTATGTTAATAGTCCAAGGAACATTTTTCTGAGATGTAATATGATATAAACGCTCTGTAGATAAGTATAACAATTCAGAGTTTGGTATAAATCCGTAATCAGTACCACTGTCAAGTACCGTTACGCAATGGCCTTGTTCACATAAACGATGAACTACATGATGCCCAATGAAGCCTCGACCACCGGTAACTAGAATGTTCATATCGCCATTGGTGCTTTTATAGCATCATGTGATTGATATCCTTCAAGTTTGATATCATTCATTGTAAATTTAGTGATGTCTTTAATATTTGGGTTAAGCCAAAGGGTTGGGCTAGTAAATGGTTCACGTGTTAATTGTTCTTTTACTTGATCAATATGATTTAGATATATGTGAGCATCACCTAACGTATGTATGAACTCGCCAACCTCCAAATCGCACACTTGAGCAATCATGTAGGTAAACAGAGAATATGAAGCTATGTTGAATGGGATTCCAAGAAACATATCACAACTACGTTGATACATCTGACAGCTAAGTTTACCATCAGCAACATAAAACTGAGCAAAACAGTGACACGGTGGCAGGGCCATGGCTTCTATTTCGCCTGGGTTCCACGCTGTTAATATGTGTCGTCTTCCGTGTGGGTCTGTTTTGATACCCTTGATCAGCGACTCTAGTTGATCAATTTCTACTTCGCGGATTCCCGCCTCAATTCTAAACCAATGACCAAAAGCATTTTTAAAACTATTTTCAATTTGATGTTTGTATGATTTCCAATGTCTCCACTGAACACCATATATACGACCTAGGTCACCATCAAATGTAGACTTAGGTGTCCAATAGTCAGCGGTAGCATTAGCAGTCCAGATAGTAGATTTGATAGTATTTCGATCACCATGTAAAATTTCTCGAAGACGTTTCTCATCACCCGATCCTTCAATCATCCATAATAGCTCACTAACAACCGAGCGCCATGCTAATTTTTTAGTAGTAACCGCAGGGAAACCTTTACTTAAATCATATCGTTGTTGCATACCAAATACCGATATAGTACCAACACCAGTACGATCGGATTTAGTGGTACCTTGCTCAAGAACTTGCTGTAGGGAATTTAAATAGATTTTCATATGTAATAAATGTACAATTGGCGTTGAGAGGTTTTCGCGCACTTATTGCTCGAAACCCAGATAAAAGTGTCTTAATTTGTATTCTAGTATCTACTTTATACGAACCTGGCATACTTGTCAAGTAGATACGAGTATATAACTTAGAGCATTGTTCCAAAATAGCACTACCACCAATTACCCAAATAATCTTATCGCTGTGACGTTGTTCTAAATCAGGCAATATGGTAAGAAGATCTCCGGTAACATGTCCAGCATACGATACAGGTTGATGACTAGCTACATATACTGTTCTTCCAGGCAATGGCTTAGGCATCTTAGGGTCATCCCAAGTTTTTCTTCCCATAACCACTACATGGTTTTTTGTTAACTGTTTAAAGTTAGCAAGATCAGCGGAGCAATGTGGCCACGGCAAAGTACCATTGACGCCCATTCCTCCGTTACTATCTACAGCAAAAATAGCATTTATCATAAGTCGCGTAACAGAGAATCTGTAAATGGTTGAACAGTTTTCGCTACGTTTTCCACACTAATAAAAAAGTCTACATTCTTTATTATATGATCTAGCTCACGTAGTTTTCTGTTTATATTTTCTTCAAGCTCTTCAGGTAAGATACCTTCGTTTAATAATTCTTCAACGTCAATATCAACCTGTGTTCCATCAATTAAGTTAACTGTAATACCTTGTAGAACGGATATAGGAGCTTCTGCTTTCTCAACTTCTTTTAATATCCGGTTCCACTTGGCACGTTCAGTTATCGTTAACTTAAGCTGCTTGCTTCTTGGAGGTTTTTCTGATTTTCTTTTTGCCATTATCTATCACAGGTGTCGGAGTAAAATCTGCCGCTTCTTTTTCTAATCTCGCAGCTTCAGACAATAAATGCTGAGCATCTAACTTCATCTTCGCTGCTTGTGCTATACGTTGCGATGCAAGTTGTTCATCAGTTAATACATCACCGATAGCTGCGGTACTAACCGGAACAGATTGTGTTCGGCTAGCTGGGTTAGCTCCAACTTCCTTTGGATCGGTACGTAAACCATTGTTCATACCAGCATTAGAATCAAGCTCAGATAATCGCTTAATGGCATCCTCACCTTTTGACATCTCATTCAAAATCTTGTTAAGCTCATCTAACCGAACCTTTGATTTTGCGTTAGGTGTGATTGTTACTTGGTTAGTTGATACCTTCTTCAACTGCCCAGCTTTATGTAATGCTTCAAGGCAATTACGTCCATCCGCCATAGTACAGCGGAACAAAGCATCAGCTAGTTCAGGACTTTGTTGACCAACTGGACTTTCTAGTACCTTCATTACTTCTGTATGCATCAATTGCGATAGTGTATCACTATATAATACCAAACACATATGTTCATCATTTGGTATTTGGCGATAAACCAAAACAATACGTTTGTCACCGTGGCGTCCTACGTGTTTAAGCATCCTCATTTGATTCTCCGGTTGGAGCTGCTGCGGGTTGTGGACGGGAAATCGCACCTTGTGCTTCTAGGAATGCGAATAAACGATCATATAATCCACCTACAGTGCTCATTTCATCAGCGCGAATTGCGCCTCGTTGCGATGTTGCTTGAATAGTTTGAAGCGCCAACGTAAGGTCAGCTATCGTAAGACTAGGCCCAGTTGGGGGATTTGGTGCTGCGGTTGTTTCTGTATCTGACATATTACCTCCGTAAAAATAACTATAGTTATTTAACTTCGGATTTATAGTCAAAAAAATTTTCTCTAAAAGAAAAATTCGTGTTTATTAAATGTGTCTAACATAAGACTAAAATAGCTAGCTTCTGCTGGTAGCTCAAACCCAATGATACAACCAGAGGATATCCAGTCATTACTTAAATAAAATCTACCGCTTAGATTTTCCCACACCCAGTCTGATATTATCTTAATATCGCAACACAAGGTAAATGTTACGATAGTAAGATGGTCAGGCCTATGATATAATCTACGTAAACCAAATACAGCTAACGGATTTACTTCGTTATACTTTAGCATCGTCTTTATGTTTTTCGTCAGTAATTACCGTAACCTTAAATTCACCAAAATTAGGTTGCACGATTTCAACCTTAGTTGACAACAATATATTTGCGGATTGAACAAACCCTTCTAATATAGAAGTCTGCCCTACCGCGGCAGCAATTTCAGCGGCACGTGCAAGGTCTTCAAGCGCCAGTTCCAATGCCATGATACGTGCAATCGCTATATCTAAATCAGCTGGCAAATTAGTTAGCGTAGGTTCCGCAATCTTTGGGAGATCTTTTTTGGATACTGATGTGTCAGTGAGTGACTTATTCATACTTTTCCTTAAACCATAACATCAATGTTGTTGCCTTTATCTAAATCTCGTGTAGTGTTAGCTTGTTTGAGATTCTCAATATGGTTTGTTTCTACCTTTTGTTCTTCTTTCTTATCTCTAATTTGCTGATTAAGTCTATTAAGATGTAGCTCAGCACTCATACGTGTTACAGCATTATTATTTGGTATTGTTATACGTTCCACTTATCTTTCCTCTTTCATTTGTGTTACCTGTTTTTCAAACTTACGGGACAAGCACACCAAGGACCAAATTTTTTCAACATCTTCCTTGGTGTGCATCTTCTTTAACAGCTCGTAAAACAACGCATCAGTTTCGGGTGTCTTGCTTACCATGATTTTATTCTCCCCTGTGGGGTATTTATTTCAACGCAAGTAACCCTTCAAAACACCCTTTGCCCGGGTCTTGCCTATCCATAACATCAAGGATACCCGGGATGTCGCACAGCTCGTCCCAGTCATCAAGCATCGAGACCAAATCGGATGCTACAGCCATCGGACGGCCACTATGCTTCTTGCTTCGGGCAAGTTCAAAGATAACCATTGCAGCACCCTCGGCAGGCATGTCGCGTAACGATATCGCGTGGCCTTTCATACCCATAACTTCCATCGGACCTTTGTCATCAAACGTGTATGTGCCGAAACTCTTCAGCGCAATTTTGAGCTCTTTGAGTATTGCAAGGGTTAACGGTTCCATTATTTCTTCTTTGCAGCATCTTCGTAATGTGCCCACACTCCCCACGGTGGCTTACATTCTGGGTTACCTTTAATAATCCAAACCGTGTCAGCGTAATTCTCATCACCCCAATCGCCAAACGGCATACCATCAGTAAAGCATACAATCTTCTTAGGGGTAATGTCATTATCTTTCATATATTGCCAATTAACCATAAAGTCAGTACCACCACCGCCCATTGGTTCATACTCTTCAATGCTGTTAAGGTTGTCGGAAGAGAATTCTTGATCGTTATAAATTTCAGTATCAAAACACCACAACCGAATCTTAAACTCAGAGTAGGCTTCCATAATACCTTTAATCTCACTCAAGAAACACTTGGAATCTTCTCTGGAAATACTACCCGACTGGTCAATAAACGTAACAATGTCGATGGTCTCACCCGGCTTTGACCCAGGAAGAATCGCATCCATATCCCATCCTTTACGTGACGGCCGCGCAAACGTGTAATCGTATTTGATAGTGCTCTGCACTTGCTGTTGAAGTAATTCCTGCCAAGTAATTTGCGGCTCAGTGAGATCCTTAATAAGGCGCTTAACACCGGACGGCAAGTTACCAGCACCAGCTGCTTGAGCCGCTTGCAATACCGCTTCTTTGATTTCGTCGCGGATAGCTTGTTTTTCAGATTCTGACAACCGCGGCCGGCCCTTACCACTACCATAAATCTCCTCACCGTCGCCATCACCATCACCGTCGTCGTCCATGTGGTCGTCAAGCACCATTTCAGACAATTGGTTAATGTCAATCTTATTAGCATTTTGCATCAAATCGTCGTAGACTTCTTCAGCACTCATGCCTTTATATTTTGCATCATACAAAATACCTACCGAAGTAATCTTATCACCAATACGCTGATCAATCAAATCCGCATTAACACAAAAGTCTGCGGCAATGTTCATCAGTTTAGGATCTCGGGAACCACGACGTCCCATGTGATCGTAAACCACATGTAACACTTCGTGTCCAACCAAGAATTCAACTTGCTTCAATGGAAGCTTGTTGACAAATTCGGAATTGTAGTAAAATTTGCGACCATCGGTAGCCGCGGTAGGAAGCCATTCGTCGGCGTTTATCAATTGCAGACGTGTAGCCAAATTGCCAAAAAACGGAGCCTTAAGTAAAAGACCGATGCGCGCCGTAATCAACTTTTCACGTGCCGCATTGTCTACTTTAGGGTCAGTGGGTTTAAGATCCGTTGCACTTTTCATGTCTAATTCCTTATTTGTAATAGTGCTATTATAATATTAAATGAATTATCTGTCAATGTATAAGTTGGGGTCTTATATGCTCTCGCAATGCCCCTCCGTGACTAGCGGACTATTTCCCAGACGCTGCGATAATATATTTACCAAAGCGTTGGTGAAACTCGTCAAAGCTTTTCATCTTGCCCGGCAACATAGGCAGATTATAAGTAGTAAGGGCAACACGAGCACCCATAACCACTAGCTCAGTAGTAAAGTTATCCATCATAAAACGCAGGAAGTTATCCGCTTGAGCATGCCACTCGGACAATTTCTCTTTGCCCAACTTTTGGAAGTTATCTTGCAGCTCGTAACACATAGAAATTGTCAGCGAATACATTGCTGAAATTTCTTTGGTCTTAAGTTCCTTAACCTTACCCGTCAACACATCCTCGGGGCGGGGCATTTTGGAAGAAACTTTACGATGTGCCATAAACTTCAAGCCCAACCCTTCACCAACGGAGCCTGAGATCAAATCAGTAAGTTCGTCGTCAGGAGTTTCTTCATCTTGCAAGAACTCACTAACAAAGTTCCAACTACGCGGAGTAGCAAAGGAACGCGAAGCCGACTTAGGATCAAACTCCATCAGATCCTGTTTAGCAAAGCTGATGTAACCAACCACGTCCTTATGGACCTTGTTAAACACCGCCCACTTTTGCCAACTTTCAAAGTCGGCGCGCACTTCCAAGTGAACAAAGCGATTAGCAAGCGGCATTGGCATGCGGAAAGTTACACCTTTATCGCTTTCGCGATTGCCGGCAGCAACCAAACGCACATTATCGGGCAATACATATTTGCCAATACGGCGGCTAAGGATAAGTTGATATGCTGCGGCTTGCACCGACGGGGAAGCAGAGTTCAATTCGTCTAGGAACAAGACAACGACGGGATATTTACTTGCCATTTCTTCGTCCGGCAAATCAATAGGCGGAGCCCAATCCATAACCTCTTTGTTCTTGTTAAAGAACGGGATGCCACGGATATCCGTTGGATCCATTTGACTCAGACGCAAGTCAATCATGTGTCCACCAAGATCAGTGGTCAGATTCGCCACCAATTCACTTTTACCAATACCCGGAGGGCCCCACAGAAATACGGGACGCTTTTGCTTAAAACAACGCAAAACACGTGAGCGAGCTTGATCGGGCGTTACACTACGGTTTTCAGTCACGGCCATTTCTACTACTCCTTTTGTTTAATTGTGCTGCTAGTATATAATTAAATGAATTATTCGTCAACTACTTTTCCAACGCATAGGGCTTATTCCAACGGCCAATGTTCACATCCACATACCAACCCACGTTGAAGTAGTCAGTCTGGATATCGCTTTGGTCCCAGTTACCCTTGTTCATGATGGGCATCACTTCGGACAGGAATTTCAACGCACGACCCGAAAAGTGATCCCGGTAATGATACGGGTTTACATCCAAACTTTGATCTTTGCGGATGTGAGCGATCTGATTCTCATCCATGTAATTACAGTAGGACTTGGCCTTGTCCGTCTCGATGAAATTCTCAATAAAATCGATGCTACCCTGTTTGATGTTAAGCACCAAGGTGCTATGGTTGCGAACTGCAATGCTGGCCTTGATACCGTATTTTTTACACACGGCTTTGATACGCGGGGCCAATTTTGCTTTCAACTCCTGGGAAACGTATGCCATTTGCTGCTCCTATTAATTAACTGTATAAAGCTATTTTATATTAATTGGGAATATTGGTCAACTAGAATCTATGTCCTCTAAGTGCTTGATTCTTAAAGGCTATTCACCATAGCCAGCAATTCCTGCTTGGCATCGCCATCAATATGCACCGTTCCGGAGTAGGAAAAACTGCCTTGTAGCTTTTGGATCAGGCGGCGTACCATTGCGGCTTTGTTTTGACGGGCTTGCTCGTTAGCCAATTGATTACGGAGATGTTCTGCATCGACTAGGTGCAAACCATATTTGGTGCCACGCTCGTCGCCATGCTTGTCAAACACTTTACCAGTGTCAAGGAAGATGTGACCGTGGCCATTGATTTTAGTTACATGACCAAAACCCGCGCCCATCATGTGGCCACCAGTGCCACCAAAACGGCAGTAGCCAACCATGTCACCCACTTTTGC
>Ga0194060_10001078_pt1 | contig 19762 bp, 12 predicted proteins | sample SepL225m_MetaG_FD_163427 | JGI IMG/M metagenome (GOLD analysis project Ga0194060, IMG submission 163427) | Anoxic zone freshwater microbial communities from boreal shield lake in IISD Experimental Lakes Area, Ontario, Canada - Sep2016-L222-5m | ecosystem: Environmental > Aquatic > Freshwater >... | reverse complement strand
GCTCACGACCATGCAGGGCTGCGCCGGTGGCATCGAGAACACCAACTACTTCGTCAGTTCCGAACGCGACGGCGAGAAGCACGACTACGTGCTGACCCTGTTTGAGCGACTGAGTTTCAAGCAACTTCCGTTCTACCTGCATTTGATGAAACACCTGGCGCAGCGCGGCATCCCAGTGCCGGACCCGAACGCCAACGCGCACGGCGAACTCGTGTTCGCACTCAAGGGCAAGCCGACAGCGGTGGTGGACCGCTTGCGCGGCAAGAGCGAGTTGCAGCCAGGCCCAACGCACTGCGCAGCAGTGGGCGCCATGCTGGCCCGCATGCATCTGGCGGGCGCCGACTTCCCGATGCAACAGGACAATCTGCGCGGCCTGGCCTGGTGGAACGAGACCGTGCCCAGCGTCCTGCCCTATCTGGACGCGGCGCAGAGAGATCTGCTCCAGAGCGAGCTGCGCTACCAGAACCAGATCGCCACCACCGCCGCCTACGCGGCACTGCCGCGCGGCCCGATCCACGCCGACCTGTTCCGCGACAACGTGATGTTTGAGGAGCGCGACGGTCAGAGTGTGCTCAGCGGTTTCTTTGATTTCTACTTTGCCGGCGTCGATAGCTGGCTGTTTGACCTTGCAGTCTGCATGAACGACTGGTGCATAGCCCTCGATACCGGCGTCTCGGACGCCACGCGCAGCCAGAGTTTCCTCGCCGCCTACACCGGCGTGCGCGCGCTGCAGGACGCTGAACTTGAATTGCTGCCCGCCATGCTGCGCGGCGCCGCCCTGCGCTTCTGGATCTCCAGGCTGTGGGACTTTTACCTGCCGCGCGCGGCCAGCCTGCTCAAGGAACACGATCCAAGCCATTTCGAACGCGTGCTGCGCCAGCGCGTCACACCAACCGCGCTGTCAACCCGCACGGCGAACTGACCATGAAACTCAACCTCGTTCCAGCCCGCACAGGCATGGTCTGGATCAAACTGGGCGTACGGACCTTCTTTCGCCAGCCACTGGCGCTGGCCGGCCTGTTCTTCATGTTCATGGCCGTCATGACGATTGCCAGTATCCTGCCCTACGTCGGGCTGGCCATCGCCATGGCACTGCTGCCGGCTGCCACCCTGGGCTTGATGGCGGCCACGCGCGAGGCCACCGAAGGGCGCTTCCCCATGCCGTTGCTGCTGCTCTCGGCGTTTCGCTCGGGGCCTAAGGAAACGCGTGCCATGCTGATCCTGGGTGGCCTGTACACAGTAGGTTTTCTGGGCGCGATGGCGCTGTCGAGTCTGGTCGATGGCGGCGACTTCGCCCGCGTTTACCTCGGTGGCACCACGCCCACGCGCGAGATGATGATTGAGCCCGCGTTCCAGGGCGCGATGTGGGTCTTCATCGGGCTGCATCTGCCACTCTCACTGCTGTTCTGGCACGCGCCGGCCCTGGTGCACTGGCATGGCATGTCGCCGGCCAAGAGCCTGTTCTTCAGTCTGGTGGCCTGTCTGCGAAACTTCTGGGCCTACGCCATCTTCGGCGTGATGTGGCTGATGCTGCTGGTACTGGTATTGGTCTGCATCACGACGCTGGCTGCGCTGCTGGGCAGTGCCGATCTGGCCGGTGAGTTGCTGTTCCCCGCCATGCTGCTGGTGGCAACCATGTTCTTCGCCTCGCTCTACTTCACTTTCCGCGACACCTTTGAGCAGCCGCCAACTGCCTGAATGCAGCTCGCGCCGGCTTTCAGGGTTGGCGCAGCAACAGCTTCCAGTAGCGCACGATCTCCTCGTACCCAACCAAATCTCCCTTGCCCGCCAGCGCGCTCAGCACTTGAATCGCCTTGTCGCGCTGCTTGGCCTGTGCGTAAGCCGCCACCAGACGCAGCCGGGCCAGATCGGCGTTGCGCGCAATGCCTTTGGCCAGCGCCTGCTCCATTTGCGCCAGGCCGCGTTCGCCCTGCCCGCTGTGGAACAGGCTGAAACCGTAGTTGAACAAGCCCAGGCCATCGGGCATGCTGCGCGCGCGCAGCAGATCGGCTTCGAGCGTCTTGCGATCCTGCGCCGCGGCCGCGCCCATCTTGTCACGCAGCGCCTTCAGAACCCGATCCGTGGCCGCTAGCGCGCCGCTGGAAAAACCCTGTTCGAGCAGTTGGCTGGCTTCGATCGCCGAGCCTTCCTGCAAAGCAAGTTCCGCCATTTCGCTGTAGTCACTGGCCTCGCCCAGGCCGGCGCTGGCCAGTTGCAGCCGCAACAAATGCAGATGCAGACGCGGTGCCAACTGCGGTTTGGCCCAGAGCCGTGCCAGCAGCATGCGCCAGCTCTCCGGGCTCGGGTAATACTGCACCAGGGCTTCCAGGCCGCGGCTGTAGCCCGCTTCGTCCTTGAGCCGGCCCTGTGAATCGGCCAGCATTCGCAGGTGTATCTCAGACGGCGCCTTGCCTGCCGCAAGCGCCTTGTCAACCTCGGTTTGCAGGGCCTTGGCGGCACTGGCGTAGTCGGCCGACAGGTAGTGGCTTTGCATCAGCATGGTGTTGACGCTGGCGTCCAACCCGCCAGCCTGTTGGTAACGTTTGGCCCACTCGATGGCCTGGGCGTATTGCTTGGCGTTGTAGTAGAGACTGGCAACGGTCTGCATCGCAGACAGCTTGTCGGCCTGTGCCAGCCAGGGGCCAAGGCTGGCCAACTCGAACTGTTGCGCCGCCCGTTCGGCATCGCCGTTCAAGCCGGCCAGCGCCAGCGCCAGGCGCGCCAGAACATACTGCTCATAGGGCGTTCGGTTCGCCACCGCCTCAGCCGCGCGCAGTTTGTCCGCTGCCGCGCTGCCCTTGCCTTCAACCAGCAGACGCTGCGCGTCCTGCAGCAGCAGGCCAATCTCCCGCCCAAGCGTGGGCGCGGCCTCGGCGCTGGCCGCTGGCAGCGGCGCGGTGGCGGTCTGTGCCCCAGCCGCTTGCGCCAGCAGCAGGGCAGCGCCCAGCAGCGCACAGCGCAGTCGTGTGTTTGTTTGCATCATCTTGCACTCCAGTCTGAATTGAAATGGATTGCGGGTCGGGGCCCGCAATGACAAAACAAGGGCCCGCAATGACAAGCCAATTGCCGCGATGACGCGTCTCGGGCTCACGGCACCACCGTCAGCTTGGCCACACTGAGCGCCAACCACTTGACGCCGTGGCGCGGGAAATTGATTTGGGCGCGGGCGTCGTCGCCGACACCTTCGAGCGCGAGTACCGTGCCTTCGCCAAACTTGGTGTGAAACACCTTGACGCCGACGCGCAGGCCGTGTGCCGGCTCGGTCTTGCGGCTCAGCACCGGGCTTGCGGCGTATTTCGAATAATCAACACCGAAGGAGCGGCCGTTGCGCGCCGGAGAAGCGCTGGCACTGGAGAAATCAGCCCCCAGACCCGCGCCAAAGCCCTGGTTCTTCGGCGTGATCCACTTCAGCGCGTCTTCGGGCAACTCCTCGAAGAAGCGGCTGCGCAGGTTGTAGCGTGTCTGCCCATGGAGCATGCGCGTCTGCGAGTGGCTCAGGTAGAGTCGTTGGCGTGCCCGTGTGATGGCGACGTACATCAAACGGCGTTCCTCTTCGAGCCCGTCGCGGTCGCTCATCGAGTTCTCGTGCGGGAACAGGCCCTCCTCAATGCCGGTGATGAAGACGCAGTCAAACTCCAGCCCCTTGCTGGCGTGCACCGTCATCAACTGGATCGCGTCCTGCCCGGCCTGCGCCTGGTTATCACCCGCTTCCAAGGCCGCGTGCGATAGAAAAGCCGCCAAGGGTGAGAGCGTCTCACCGGTCTCGGCGTCGGGCGCTGGCAAGTCGATCAAGGGCTGACTGAAATCACGCCCTTGCGAAGCCGGTGATTGCGTCAGCGCAGCCGGGTTGGCGTGCTCGTCGATCGGCAGCGCCACCGCATCGCGACCAAAGCCTTCGAGTGAGACAAAGCTCTCGGCCGCGTTGACCAGTTCCTCCAGATTCTCGACCCGGTCGGCGCCTTCGCGATCGGCCTTGTAGTGCACGATCAAGCCGCTGTGCTCCAGCACCAGTTCGATGATCTCGCGCAGGCTCAAGCCCTGCGTACGTTCGCGCAGCACTTCAATGCCGGCCAGAAAGGCGCCAATGTTGGTGCCGGCCTTGCCGCTTAAACCACTGACGGCGTCGCTGAGCGAGCAGCCACTGGCACGCGCTGCGTCCTGCAACTGCTCGATGCTGCGCATGCCAATGCCGCGCGGCGGGAAATTGACGGCGCGCAGAAAACTGTTGTCATCACGCGGGTTCTCCAGCAGACGCAGATAGGCCAGCGCATTCTTGATTTCAGCGCGCTCGAAAAAGCGCAAACCGCCGTACACCTTGTACGGCATGGCGGCGTTAAACAGCGCCGTTTCGATGACGCGGCTTTGCGCATTGCTGCGGTACAAGACGGCCACTTCCTTTCTCGCGAAATATGCCCCCACGCTTGCCACTTCGTGTGCTGCGCTGCCCCCCGAGGGGGCGCGGCCTTGCTTGGGGCGGCCCGGCGCGGCGGCCCCCACGAGTTCCCGAATCTCATCCACCATCCACTGCGCTTCGGCGAAGTCGCTGGTGGCCTCGAACACGCGCACCGGCTCGCCCGGGCCCTGGCTGGTGCGCAGGTTCTTGCCCAGGCGCTTGCTGTTGTGGGCTATCAGTTCGTTGGCCGAATCGAGAATGTTGCTGCCGCTGCGGTAGTTCTCTTCGAGCTTGATCTGGTGGCGCACCTTGAACTCGCGCACAAAGTCCGCCATGTTGCCCACACGCGCGCCGCGAAAGGCGTAGATGCTCTGGTCATCATCTCCGACGGCCAGCACGCAGCCGGTCGGGTTGAAGCTGCCCTCGCCATCAACCGAACCATGCGCGCCGGTGCCGGCGAGCATCTTGATCCAGGCGTATTGCAGCTTGTTGGTGTCCTGAAACTCGTCGATCAGGATGTGGCGAAAGCGCCGCTGGTAATGCTCGCGGATCGGGTCGTTGTCACGCAGCACCTCGAAGCTGCGCAGCATGAGCTCGCCAAAATCAACCACGCCCTCGCGCTGGCACTGGTCTTCGTAGAGCTGGTAGATCTCGACCTTCTTGCGCGTCTCCTGATCGCACACCTCCACCATGTTCGGGCGCAAGCCCTCTTCCTTATTGCCGCCAATGAACCACTGCAGTTGCTTCGGAGGAAAGCGCTCGTCGTCAATGCCGAACTGCTTATACAAGCGCTTGATGGCCGAGAGCTGGTCCTGCGTATCAAGAATCTGGAAGGTGGAGGGCAGATTGGCCAGCTTGCAATGCGCGCGCAGAAAGCGGTTGCACAGGCCATGAAAAGTGCCGATCCACATGCCGCGCACATTGAGCGGCAGCATGGCCGACAGGCGCGTCATCATCTCGCGCGCGGCCTTGTTGGTGAAGGTGACGGCCAGCACGCCGCCGGGCGCGACCTGCCCGGTCTGCAGCAGCCAGGCGATGCGTGTGGTCAGAACGCGGGTCTTGCCAGAGCCGGCACCGGCCAGGATCAGCGCGTGCTCGGCCGGCAGCGTGACGGCGGCGCGCTGCTCAGGGTTGAGGTTGTGCAACAAAAGGGGTTCGGCGGCGCTGCGCGCTTCAATTTCTGACGACATCGCTGCATTGTAGGAAGGCCGACTGCCCGGCCTCAATCCGGCGCCGAGACAGCCTCAAATTAGAGCGGGCCCGGACTGGTGTTGGCGCCATCCGGGCCGTAAACGCCCGGCAGCAAGCGCGTCAGATCGATGTCCAGGGCTCTGTTGGTATCGGTCACATCGCTTTGGGCAACGCCGTGCAGCAGCAGCAGATCAGTGAATGCGGCCAGATCGAAAGGCTGACTCTTATTGGCCCATGGATCACGGAAAACGCAGGACTCAATTGCCAGCAGCACTTCCGGTTTGGGCCAGAGTCCGCTGATAAGCGACAAAACCTTGGGGTAGGACTCAAGCCCTCGACCCGGTTCGCGGAAAAAAACAAAATCGGGAAGTTCCACGTTGAACAGCAACTTCATGTCTTGCGAAAACAAATGGAAATCAGCCTGTCGCCCCAGCGCATGCAGCAGACCCAGCAAGTCCAGGTAGACAAAGGGGTTGGGCTCGCGGCTGTCGCGAATTTGCTGGCGCAACAGTTGCACAGCAGCATCCGCCTTGCCAGCAGCCATCAGTTCCTGCGCCTGCTGGCGCAGCTTGCGGATCGGCTCGGTTGCCAATTGCCGCGCGTCCCTGGCGGGTGCTATCGCCCCCGTCGGCGCCACGTTACTGGGCGCATCGTCTGCGTCGTGGCGCATCAACTCGGAAAAAACCGAATCGCTCACAGGTGGCTGATCAAACGCTGGCGTCGACAGCTTGGCCGTGGCGCGGGCTGGCTGCTGGCGAGCGGCCGGCAGCACGGGCGTTGGCGCCGGCGGTTGGTTGGCTGTCGCTTCCTTGACCGGCACAGTCGCATCCTTGGGCGGTGCCGGCTTGCTCCACCAATCCTGTTCAGCGACGCCCGAGCGGCGCTGGCGCGTCCACAACAGCGCCGCAGCCAACAGACTGGCCAGCAGCAAGGCCGACAAGCCCAAAACCAGCGCGCCGGAATAGCGTTCCGACTCCGCCTTTTGCAATCGATTCTTCACCTCGGCCAAACTGGCCTCGGTCTTGGCCGCGGCAGCACGCAAAGCCTGCACGTCGCCCTGGAGTGCCTGAACCTTCTGGCTGTCGTCGGCAACCGGCTCGGAGGCTGGCGCCGAGGCCGCCACTGCTGGCGCACTGGCAGTCTTCTCATGCGGCACCTGCAGCGGATCGAGCTTGAGTCGTGCCTGCCCCGGTGCCGATGCGGGCTTGGCCGGCACGGGCGCGCTCACGGCGCGCCGTTTGATGGCCGTCGTGTTGCGCCGCGCTTTGGTGCTCTTGGCCGCACGATGTCGTTGTACTTTCTGTCGGGGTTTGGAGGCGACCTTACGGACCACCTTGTCCGGCGCAGCAGGGACCACCACCGTCTCGGCACCCGCTTGCGTCAACGCTGGCGGCGCTGCTGCTTCACTGGCAACTGATTCAGGCTTATCCGGTGACGACGCCGGGCTTGCGGCGGGGCTCGCAGCCACCACCAGCAGCGGCACCGGTAGCGCCACGACTTGGGCCGGGAAGTCCACCAGCATGACGTAATGACGGCTGGTCTTGGCGCCGCAACCGCTGCGCAGATTGAAACTGACAACCGGCTCCTCCATCACAGCCGAGGTCAGCACGCGCACACGGGCCATGCCGGGCGCGGTGGCTTCCACTTGAAGCCGGACGCGGCTGGCGTCCTGACGCACATCGGCCTGGAAAAGTTCAACGTCAAGACAGAGGGCAGACGCACTCTCGGTCGGGTCCAGCGCAATCTCAACGGCAACGTCAAGTGGCTGACCGATCAGGGCCGCACCCTGCAGACGCCCCAGCGTCAAGGCCTGTGCGCCTGACACGATGCAAAAGAGAACGATGCCGAGAATTTTTGCTCGAGTTTTCAACAGAGGGTTCCAGAGTGCGTGCCATTCTCGCATGTAGGGCCATCTTCTGCTGACGGCCAGCACCGCCCGCCGTTACAACAGCTAACGGTTCGGCGGCGCCGATGACGCCAAACCGGCCGCCACCCGGGCCTTGAGGAAACCGCCCGAGCCGTAACGCGTGACACGGCTGTAAAAGCGTGTGGTTAACCGCCGAACCATGGCCGAATAGCTATCAACCAGGGTCGGCGCAATGGTGAAGCTGTCGTAGTTGACGATCACCGCCACCCGCTGCGCCGGGCTGTGCACGATGGGCGAGAGCAGCCCATCAATCATCTGTTCCACCTGCACGATGTCGGCCAGGGCATCGATCGCCAGGCCTTCACAGTTGATGAACAGGGTGCGCTGCGCGCGGTCGAGTTCAAAGCGCTGCGCCAGCGGCGTTGCCAGCAGGCGTTCGCGCAAGCCGATCTTGCCGGCCAGGAAAAGAACTTCGTCCATCAGTTTGAGTTCGGGACTGATCGCTGGCACAAAATCCATCTGCGCCAGCACGTCGCGCTGCAGGTCAATGCCCGGCGCAATCTCGATCAGTTCCAGACCGCCCTCAGGTCGCTCGGTCATCAAACGAAAGACGCAACGCTCGGTCACGTAGAGCACGCGCTGGGCGCGTCGGCAGGCTTCCCGGCCGCTGAAAGTGCGGTGCTCCACGGCCTTGACGAATTTGCGGGTGCGGCCTTCGCGCACGATGTGCAGGCGACCATTTTCGACGCGCACATCCAGATCATCGGCGGTGAAGGTGCCGGCAAAAACCACCATCTTGGCGTTCTGGCTGATATTGATGAAGCCGCCGGCACCGGCCAGCCGCGTGCCAAACTTGCTGACATTGAGATTGCCCTGCGCGTCGGCCTGCGCCAGACCGAGAACGGCCAGGTCAAGCCCGCCACCATCGTAGAAGTCAAACTGATTCGGTTGATCGAGAATCGCCTGCGTGTTGACGGCAGCGCCAAAGCTCATGCCGCTGGCCGGGATGCCGCCGATCACACCAGGCTCGGCGGTGAGCGTCACCAGGTCGATCAACTGCTCTTCCGTCGCCACGGCAGAAACCCCCTCGGGCATGCCAATGCCCAGGTTGACCACGCTGTCAGAGCGCAACTCCATCGCAGCGCGCCGGGCGATGACCTTGCGCTCGCTCAGCGGCATGACGGCCAGCGACTCCACCGGCACGCGGATTTCGCCCGAATAAGCCGGGTTGTACTGTTCGGAAAAAGTCTGCATGTGGTGCGCCGGCTCGGTGGCCAGCACCACGGCGTCGACCAGCACACCGGGCACGCGCACCTGGCGTGGATGCAGGCTGCCGCGCGCTGCAATGCGCTCGACCTGGGCAATCACGATGCCACCCGAATTGCGCACCGCCATGGCGATGGCCAGCGATTCGAGCGTGAGGGCTTCGCGCTCCATGCTCAGGTTGCCATCGGGGTCGGCCGTGGTGGCGCGAATGATGCCCACCGTGATCGGGAACGCCTTGTAGAAAAGGTAGTCACGACCGTCAATCGGCATCAGGCGCACCAGGTCTTCGGTGCTGCGCGCATTGATCTTGCCGCCACCAAAACGCGGATCCACAAAGGTATCGAGTCCGACATGCGTCAGCGTGCCCGGCTTGCCGGCTGCGATGTCGCGAAACAGATGCGAAATCACACCCTGGGGCAGGTTGTAGGCTTCGATCTCGTTGTCCACAGCGAGTTTCTGCAAGGCCGGCACCAGACCCCAGTGGCCGCCAACGACGCGCTTGACCATGCCACGGTGGCCAAAGTGATTGAGTCCTCGGCTCTTGCCATCACCCTGGCCAGCGGCGTAGACCAGGGTCAACTGCCCCGGGCTGCCAACGCCGCCATCACGTTGGCTTTCCAGAAAACGCTGCTCCAGCGCGATGGCGATGCCTTCGGCAAAGCCAACACCGACAAAACCCGAGGTCGCTACGGTGTCGCCGTCATGCACCAGACGCACGGCTTCAGCGGCCGAAACAATCTTGTTGCTGCGCGTACCCGAACCCAGGTGCTCGTTGAGATTGAAATTGGTATGCACTTTTCGCCCCTCCACACTGGCTCTATCATGCGCTAGTTCTTTAGCCCGTCACTTTGGGGAAAACCATGCCCGGCCACAGCGCCACCGCGTCTGAACTCGAAGCCCGATATGGCGAGCGTTACCGCTGGCTGTTGCTGCTCGCCGTCATGGTCGGCACCATGGCGGCCATCATGTCATCGACCATCATCAACGTGGCCGTGCCGGACATGAGCCGCCACTTCGGACTCGGCCAGGAGCGCGCGCAGTGGGTGGCCTCGGGCTTCATGATCGCGATGACGGTATCGATGCTGACCACGCCCTGGCTGCTGGCACGCTACGGTTACCGGCGCACCTACGCCGGCACCATGCTGGTCCTGCTCGCGGGCAACGTGGTGGGCGGCCTGGCACCTGATTTCTCACTGGTACTGGCAGCGCGCGTGGTAGCCGGACTGGCGGCTGGCGTGGTGCAGCCGATACCGGCCATCATCATCGTGCAAGCCTTCCAGCCGCACGAACAGGGGCGCGCCGGCGGCATCTTTGGTATGGGCGTGGTGCTGGCACCGGCCATCGGGCCCAGCATCGGCGGCTTGCTGGTGGACTGGTTTGGCTGGCGCTCGATTTTTGTCATGGTCGTGCCTTTCTGTCTGGCCTCGCTCTGGCTGGCGCGCCGTTACGTACCGACCACGCCACCGGCCAGCAGCATGGGCAAGCACCGCGGGGGCAAGCTCGATTGGCCTGGCCTGCTGCTCGCCGGCAGCGGCACCATCTGCCTGCTCAATGGTCTGGTGCAGCTACACGGCGGGGCCAGCCCGGCAGCCCTGCTGCTGTTGGCGGCAGCAGCGTTTGCCATGATCAGCTTTGTCGTGCGCCAGCACCGACTGGGCCGCGCGCTGGCGCAGGGCGGCGAGCCACCGCTGATGAATCTGGCGCTGTTTGCGCATCGCCCATTTGCCATGGGCAGCATCGTCGCCTTCATCTACGGCATGGCGCTGTTCGGCTCGACCTATCTGTTGCCGGTCTACATGCGCCTGGGCCTGATGCTGTCACCATCGCACGTCGGCACCGTGCTGCTGCCGGCCGGACTGATGCTGGGGATCACGATTCCGCTGGTCGGACGCCTGTCGGATCGGCAGCCGACACACCTGCTGGTCAGCACCGGCCTGGTCTTGCTGGCAGCGTCTTTTGCGCTGATGGGAACAGTCGGCCCGAGCGCCAGTCTGGCGCTGCTGACGGCCTGGGCCATCGTGGGACGCATCGGCCTGGGCTTTATCCTGCCCTCGCTCAACTCGGGCTCGATACGCGGCCTGCCGCGCGAACTGCTACCGCAGGGCTCCAGCGCCATCAACTTCCTGCGCACGCTCGGCGGTGCAGCCGGCGTCAGCATTTGCGGCATTGTGCTGGAGTGGCGTCTGGCGGTGCACGGCGATGTGCTGACGAATCCTGCCAGCAGTGCGGGCCGGATGGCGGCATTCAACGAAGCCTTCTACATGCTATCTGCCCTGTGCGCGCTGGCGCTGCTGGCCGCCTGGCGGCTGCGCGCCGGAACGCGACTTGGAAATACCTGATTGATTTGAGAAGTTGTCCTGCAGGACCCCATGGCTGTCATCCCGGACTTGATCCGGGATCCAGTGCCACACGAAACATGGATTGCGGGTCAAGCCCGCAATGACAACTTTGGGGCGCAATGACAACTTGGGAATGCAGACGCGTAGCCCGTATGGAGCGCAGCGCAATACGGGTTTACAACAAACCGTGCGTGTCCCCGTATTGCGCCTTCGGCTTCATACGGGCTACGGATGCAATGACCAAAGTGGCGACGCAGTAAACTCGCCGCATGTGCCAATTGCTTGGAATGAACAGCCATCTGCCGGCCAGCTTGACGCTGAGTTTTACCGGATTTTCGCAGCGCGGCGGCTGCACTGACCACCACGCCGACGGCTGGGGCATCGCCTTCTTCGAGGGCGATGACACCACGCCCGGCAAGGGCGTGCGCCATTTTGTGGACCGCGAGGGCGCCTCGACTTCGCCGATTGCCAACATGCTGCGCAGCTACCCGATCAAGAGTCACAACGTGGTGGCGCATGTGCGCAAGGCCACCGTCGGTGCCGTCACGCTGGAGAACTGTCACCCCTTTGTGCGCGAGTTGTGGGGCCGCTACTGGGTGTTCGCGCACAACGGCGATCTGAAAGACTACAGGCCCGCTCTGCACGGCAGTTTCCGCCCGGTCGGCAACACCGACAGCGAGTTGGCGTTTTGCTGGTTGCTGCAGGAACTGGCCAAGTCCCACGCTGGCGTGCCCAGCGTTGATGAGTTGAGCCGCACCCTGTCTGAACTGGTGCCGCAGATTGCGAAGTACGGCACCTTCAATTTTCTGCTCAGCAACGGCCAGGCGCTGTGGGCGCACGCCAGCACCAAGCTCTACTACGTGCTGCGTCAGCACCCGTTTACCGAAGTGCATTTGAAGGACGAGGATATCGACGTTGACCTGGCCGATCTCAACGGCCCGGACGACCGGCTGGCGATTGTGGTCACCGAGCCGCTGACGACCAACGAAGACTGGGTCGCGATGGCGCCGGGCGAATTGACGGTTTTTGTTGATGGCGCCATCGCGCGCTGCAGCAACGCGCGCTGCGAACCGGGCTGTCAGTTCGTGAGCGCCTGCTCCAGGGCCTCGACAAACATCGCCGCCACATCGAACCCGGTCTGATCGAAGATCTCCTGGAAACAGGTCGGGCTGGTGACGTTGATTTCGGTCAGACTCTCACCAATCACATCGAGCCCCACCAGCAACAAGCCGCGACTGAAAAGAATCGGCCCGAGTGACTCGGCGATGAAACGGTCACGCGCGCTCAAGCCTTGCGCCACACCCTTGCCGCCGACGGCCAGATTGCCACGCACCTCGCCGCCCTGCGGAATGCGCGCCAGGCTGTAGGGCACCGGCTTGCCGCCAATCACCAGCACGCGCTTGTCGCCGGCCACAATCTCGGGCAAAAACTTCTGCACCATCAGACTCTGGGCGCCGTCCTTGTTGAGCGTTTCAATGATGCCGCCCAGATTCAACCCATCCTCGCGCACGCGGAAGATGCCCATGCCACCCATGCCGTCGAGCGGCTTCAAAATGATGTCCTTGTGCTGGGCGTGAAAGTCACGCACATCCTGCGCCGCACGCGTTACCAGTGTTGGCCCGATGAACTGCGGGAACTCCAGGATGGCGAGTTTCTCCGGATGATCACGCAACGCACGCGGCTTGTTGAAAACCCGGGCACCATCGCGCTCAGCCTGCTCCAGCAGATGCGTGGCGTAGAAATACTCGCTGTCAAAAGGCGGGTCCTTGCGCATCACGATGGCATCGAAATCCTTCAGGCAGCGCACCGCGCTGTCAGCGACCTGATACCAGTCTGGCGTCTGGCCCGTCAGCACGATGGCGCGGGTCTGCGCCTGCACCGGTGCGCCGCAGACCCAGGCGATCTGCTGCGGCTCGGTCACGGCAATGCGATGCCCACGCTTTTGCGCCGCACGCATCATGGCGAAGGTCGTGTCCTTGTAGACCTTGAAGGAATCCAGGGGATCGGCAACAAAAAGAATGTTCATGGCAGACGCTGCTCAGGTGTGTTCGGAAAAACGGGATTTGCCGTACTGTTGCACAAACAGCGCGAGCGCGCCGGCCAGCACGCCCCAGAAGGCCGAGCCGACGCCGGCAATGACAACGCCGCTGAGTGTCACCAGAAAGGTGATGATGGCGGCCTCGCGGTGCAAGTCATCGCGGATCGCCGTGCTCAGCGCACCGCCGATGGTGCCCAGCAAGGCCAGACCGGCAATGGCGGCGATCAATTCTTTCGGAAACGCCGTCAGCACGCCCGTGATGGCGGCGCCAAAGAGCCCGATCAGCACGTAGATGGCACCGCAGGAAACCGCTGCCGTGTAGCGCCGCTCGGGGTCCGGATGCGCTTCGCTGCCCATACAGATCGCCGCTGTGATGGCGCTGAAGTTGAGCGCAAAAGCGCCGAACGGCGCCAGCAGCAGCGTGGCCAGACCGGTGAGCGTGATGATTTTCGAAACCGGGATGCCAGCGCCCTGCCCGCCATCGGCGGCACCGCCGTAGCCGGTAGCACGTATCACCGCCACACCGGGCAGGTTTTGCGAGGCCATCGTGACCACAAACAGTGGCAGCGCCAGGCTCACGGCTGCACCGATCGTGAAGACCGGTGCCGTGAACACCGGTCGCGCCCAACCGAGCGCAATGCCGGCGCTGCTAAAGCCGCTGGTCGCCGCGACAAAGAGAACCGCCACCAACAGCGTTAACGGCACGGCGTAGCGCGCCGCCAGGCGCTTGCCCAGCAAATAGGTCGCCAGCATGATCAGCACCAGCGGCAAGTTGGACTGTGCAGCCGTGAAAGCCTGCAAGCCAAAGCGCGTCAGCACACCGGCCAACAAGGCCGATGCAATTGCCATCGGCAGCCGGTTCATGACACGCTCGAACCAGCCGGTGACACCACACAGCGTGATGAGCAGTGCGCAGACGATGAAGGCACCAACCGCCTCCGCCATGGAGAAGCCACCAACCAGGCCCGCAGTGGCCAGCACCGCTGCGCCGGGCGTGCTCCAGGCCACCATCACCGGCATGCGCAGCCACAGCGAAGGCAGCAGCGTGCACAAGCCCATGCCCAGCCCGAGCGCCCACATCCAGGAGGTGATCAGTTCAGGCCCGGCCTTGAAGGCCTGCGCGGCCTGGAACACGATGGCGACCGAACTCGTGAAACCGACCAGCACCGCGACGAAACCGGCGGAGAAAGCCGACAGGCTCAGGTCTTTGAAGAAGCGCATGAGCAAGAAAGTGTTGTCATGCCGGACTCACAGTTGTCGTGCCGGCCATGCTTGTCATCCCGGACTCGATCCGGGATCCAGTGCCACGCATACCCTGGATTGCGGGTCGGAGCCCGCAATGAAAAACTGGGGCGCCACGACAAATTCCGGTCTCAGATTTCAATCTTCGAGCCCAGTTCCACCACCGAGTTGTTGGGCAGGCTCAGGAACTCGGCAGCGGCGCTGGCGTTGTGGTGCATCTGCGAGAACAGCTTCTCGCGCCAGGTTGACATACCACCGCCGATGGTCGGCACCACGATGTCGCGCGAGAGGAAATAGCTGGTGGTCATGGGGTCGAGATCGCAGCCACGGCCCTTGATCAGTTGCAAGGCTTTGGGCAAGTCGGGATCACCTTTGAAGCCATAGTTGACGATCACCTGCCAGCAGTTGTGTCCCAGCGACTCAACCTCGATCCGCTTGTCCATTCCGATCCAGGGCACCTCATGGTTGCGCACCGTGACGAACAGGTTGTTCTTGTGTAGCACTTTGTTGTGCTTGAGGTTGTGCAGCATGGCATTGGGAACGGTGCCGGGTTCGGCCGTCAGGAACACCGCCGTGCCTTCCACGCGTGTTGGCGGACTGACAAATACCGCTTCCAGGAAGCTGGTCAGGTCGATCGAATCGGCGCGTAGTTTCTCGTTCATCAGGCGCCGGCCGTCTTTCCAGGTCATCATCAGCGTAAAGACGGCGCCGCCGATCAGCAACGGGAACCAGCCGCCGTCAAACAGCTTGAGCAGATTCGAGGCCCAGAACGCAAAGTCAACGACGAAGAAAAAGCTGGTGGCCGCGATGCACACGGCGAGCGGAAAGTTCCAGCTGTAGCGGATGACGAAGAAAGTCAGGATGGTGGTGATCAGCATGTCGGTGCACACCGCTATGCCGTAGGCGCCGGCAAGATTGCTCGAAGACTTGAACATCACGACCGCCAGCACAATGGCGACAAAAAGCCCCCAGTTGACAAAGGGCAGGTAGATCTGTCCGGTGTCCTTGACACTGGTGTGCTGCACCTGCAGGCGCGGCAGGTAGCCGAGCTGGATCACCTGCTTGGTGACGGAAAATGCGCCCGAGATCAGGGCCTGCGATGCGATCACCGCGGCCATGGTGGCCAGCCCCACCATGGGCACCAGCGCCCAGTCGGGCGTCATCATGAAAAACGGGTTCTTCACCGCCGCCGGGTTGCTCAGCAGCAAGGCGCCCTGACCGAAGTAATTGAGCGTGAGCGCCGGCATGACGATGGAAAACCAGGCGACACGAATCGGCTTCTTGCCGAAATGCCCCATGTCGGCATACAGCGCCTCACCCCCTGTGACGCACAAGACCACGGCGCCGAGAATGATGAAGGAGATGTCCGGGTTGGTCCAGATGAAACCAACCGCGTAATGCGGACTTAAGGCCCACAAAATGTCGGGATGGTTCAGGATCTGCGCCACGCCCAGCACCGCGATGACAAAAAACCAGAGCACCATGATCGGGCCAAAAAAGCGCCCGATGCTGGCAGTGCCGCGCCTTTGCACAAAGAACAGTCCGAACAGGATCATCAAGGTGAGCGGAATCACGTACTTCTTGAAGGCGGGCGAGACGACTTCCACGCCCTCCACCGCCGACAGCACGGTAATCGCCGGCGTGATGACGCCATCACCATAAAACAGACAGGTGCCAAAAATACCGACCAGCAGCAGCACCTGGCGCAAGCGTGGCTTGTCCTTGACCGACTGCGAGGCCAGCGCCAGCATGGCCACCAGTCCGCCTTCGCCGTTGTTGTCGGCGCGCAGCACCAGGGTGACGTACTTGATCGAGACAATGACCGTCAGGGTCCAGAAGAAAATCGACAAAATGCCGAACACATTGGCGTCGGTAAATGGCACGTGGCCGGAGCCGAATACCTCCTTGACCGCATACAGTACGCTGGTGCCGATGTCGCCATAAACTACGCCGATGGCGCCCAGGGTGAGTGCAGTGAGCGACGATTTGGATGCTGCCCTGCTCATTCGTAATGACCCGCTTCCGGGTCGGTCGCTTCCAGTTCATAGCTCGCCGCCAGCATGGCCAGCCGCCCCACTACCCCGTACATGTAGAAGCGGTTCGGCACGCTGGCGCCCGGTTTGCTGCCAGGTTGCGGCAGGCGGGCGCTCTGCTCAAATGCCAGCGGCACAAAATTCAGGCCCGGTGCGTCAAGGTTCGCGTTGATGTCGCGCTGCGCATGCATGTGGTAGAAACCACCGACCACGTAACGGTCCATCATGACCACCACCGGTTCGGCCACGGCATCGCTCAGCCGCTCGCAGCTGGGAACACCTTCCTGGATCAGGATGTCGGGAATGCTCTGCGCGACAGCGGCGCCGCCCGACAGGTCCCGGACTTTTTGTTGCAGGGCATCAAGGTCTTTGGCATCGCGCAGCATGACAACGCCTGCGCCCTGCCCTGCCATATCCGCCTTCAGCACCACAAAGGGCTTGTCCTTGATGCCATATTCCTTGTATTTGCGCCGCACCTTGGCCAGCACGGCGTCGACCTGGCTGGCCAGACGCTCCATTTCACCGCCTTCACTCGGCTTGGGCTCACCGCAGCGCGCAGAAATTGGTGTGATCAACCAGGGGTCAACGCCCAGCAATTTGCCCAGGCGCTTGGCCACTTCCTCGTAGCACTTGAAATGTTTGCTCTTGCGCCGGATCGAGCCACCCGCCTGCAGCGGTGGCAGCAGGTACTGTTCGTGAAGCTCTTCCAGAATGCCAGGTACGCCGGTGCTCAGGTCGTTGTTGAGCAGAATGGTGCAGGGATCAAAATCCTTGAGCCCAAGACGGCGCCGGCCCCGGATGACCGGCTCAAGCACAATGCTCTCTCCATTGGGCAACTCAAAGAGGGTGTGCTTCTTGATCGCCGGGTCGATGGAGCCGATGCGCACGTTCAAACCTGCCATGTAGAAAATGCGGCGCAACTGGGCCAGGCTGGCAAGGTAGTCCGTACTGGTGGCGCGGTTCTGCGGAATCAGCAGGAGATTGCGCGCTTCCGGGCAAATCTTTTCGATCGCCGCCATCGCCGCCTGCACCGCCAGCGGCAACATTTCGGGTGTCAGGTTGTGCCAGCCCTCGGGATAAAGATCGGTGGCAACCGGCGCGAGCTTGAAGCCGGCATTGCGGACATCGACTGCGCTGTAAAACGGCGGCGTGTGCTCCATCCACTCCAGTCGAAACCAGCGCTCAATGGCGGGCATCGAGTCCAGCACGCGCTGCTCAAGCTCGTTGATCGGGCCAGTGAGAGCGGTAACGAGATGTGGAACCATAACTGTTATTCGTTGAGAACTAAACGACTGTCGGTAGTGCCGAATTTCACGATCTTACTTCGCCGCTGCCCAGCACCACATATTTCAGCGATGTCAGGCCCTCGATGCCAACCGGGCCACGGGCGTGAAACTTGTCAGTGCTGATGCCAATTTCAGCGCCCAGGCCGTATTCAAAACCATCAGCAAAACGCGTACTGGTATTGACCATGACGCTGGCAGAATCAACTTCACGCAGAAAAGCCTGCGCGTGCAGATGGTCGGTTGTGACGATGGCGTCGGTATGGTGCGATGAATAGCGGTTGATGTGGGCGATCGCCTCATCGACATCGGCAACGAGCTTGATGCTGATGATGGGTGCCAGGTATTCCTCATACCAGTCCTGCTCGCTGGCGGGCTTGAGCAAGGTAGATGGAACGCCGGCTGCGCTTAGCAGCGCCAGCGCGGCCTCGTCGCAGCGCATCTCGACGCCCTTGGCGGCGTAGATGGCGCCCATGCGCGGCAGGAACTCAGCCGCCACGGCGCGCGCCACCAGCAGGCCCTCCGCAGCATTACACGGACTGTATTTGCTGGTCTTGGCGTTGTCGGCGACCTTGAGCGCCATCTCGATGTCGCAGGGCGCATCAACATAGACGTGGCAGTTGCCGTCCAGGTGCTTGATGACCGGCACCTGCGCCGCGCGGCTGATACGCTCGATCAGGCCCTTGCCACCGCGTGGAATGATGACATCAACGTATTGCGGCATGGCGATGAGTTGGTCCACCACGGCGCGGTCGGTGGTCTGCACCAGTTGCACGGCGTCGGCCGGCAAGCCGCTGGAAAGTAGCGCCTGTTGCACCAGCAGGGCCAGCGCCTTGTTCGAATCGATCGCTTCGGAGCCGCCACGCAGGATGCAGGCGTTGCCGCTCTTGATCGAGAGGCTGGCGGCCTCAATCGTGACGTTCGGACGGCTCTCGAAAATCATGCCAAAGACGCCGATCGGCACCCGCATCTGCCCGACCCGGATGCCACTGGGCTGCTGCTTCATGCCAATAATTTCGCCAATCACGTCGGGCATGGCGGCGAGTTGCTCGCAGCCCTGGGCCACGGTCTCGATGATGGGCGCTGTCAGCTTGAGCCTGTCCACCATGGGAGCGGCCAGGCCATTGGCCACCGCACGCGCCAGATCTTTTGCGTTTTCCGCCTGTAAGGCTGCCACATTGCTGCGCAGAAGCGCTGCCAGCGCACGCAATGCCGCGTTCTTGACAGCGGCCGACGCGCGCGCCATCGCGCTCGAAGCGACACGTGCCTGGGCACCCAGGGTCTGGCTGTATTCCACAACGTTGAGCGCGTTCATGCCTTATTTTCTCATGCCGGACGACCGCTATTTCGCGCGCCGGATGGGGGCTGGCGCAGCACACTGGCTGCACAGCTGCATGGCCAGGCGCTGCAAGGCCTGCCAGCCGTTGGCGGGCCAGTCTGCCTGCTTCAAACCCTTCACGATGCCGTCAACCTTGTGAGCCGCTTCCAGCAACTGCGCCAGACTGGCTTCGCTCAGCCGCGGCAGCACGCGCTCAAACAAGCGCTCCTTGACGCCCCAAACCCGTTGCTCGCGCAGCGCCATCGGCATGGGGCGACCCTGACTGATCGCGTCCTTGACGCGTTTGAGGGCGCGGATGTCCTCGCTCAGCGTGTAATGCACCAACACCTCGGCCTCCCCCTCAGCCTGCAGACCGTCGAGCATGCGCTGCACGCGCAGCGCTTGACCCGAGAGCACGGCTTCGGAGAGCTTGAAAACGTCATAGCGCGCAACGTTCAGGACCGCACTTTCAACCTGCTCGAATGTCAATTCACCCGGCGCAAACAGCAGCGCGAGTTTCTGGATCTCCTGGTGCGCGGCCAGCAGATTGCCTTCGACACGGTCGGCAAAGAACTGCAAGCAACGCTGCCCCTCCTCGCCCGAAGCCACGCGCTGCCCCTGCAGCGCCAGGCGCTGCGCCAGCCACTGCGGCAAGGCGTTGCGCTCGACCGGCTCGAACTGCAACGTGACACCAAAACTCTCCAGCGCGCCAAACCAGGCGCTGCCCTTGGTCAGCTTGTCCAGGCGCGGCAACATAACCAGCGTCAGCGTCGAATCATTGCCGCGCCTGGA